>ENA-ORDA01001467-ORDA01001467.1-marine-metagenome-genome-assembly--contig:-NODE-1467-length-19819-cov-6.679820_pt1 | contig 19819 bp, 14 predicted proteins | sample MGYA00237778_ERZ508506 | MGnify/ENA primary metagenome ERZ508506 (study PRJEB26177, sample SAMN06267891) | marine metagenome | isolation source: Monterey Bay, California, USA | place: Pacific... | reverse complement strand
TGAGCCGATGGAGGGACTCGAACCCACGACCTGCTGATTACAAATCAGCTGCTCTAGCCAGCTGAGCTACATCGGCTGTTTTTTAAACAAAAACAATCCGTTATTTCTAACGGACTGCAAATGTAATAAGTTTTTTTAATTTCTAAAACTTTTTTATACTTTTTTATGCTTTTTATATTGGTATCGAGTCTCTTAGTTTTTCTTTAGATTTTTTGAGCCTTCTCTTTAATGTTTCTACTCCTGTGCTTACTGACTCTTCAAAGCTTTTGTATTGCTTTTTTACAACTAATTCATTTCCTGGAATATTAATTTTAATCTCTGCTATTTTATTCTCTTTATCACTAGAATTTTCTAATTTGAGAAAAACTTCTGCATTTAATATCTTATCATGAAACTTACTTAATGAAGAAACTTTTTTTTCTATGAAATCTATTAAGTCTGATGAGGCATTAAAATTTACTGACTGGGTGGTTACTTTCATAAATTTTATTTTTTAGTGCTCCTAGGATGAGCTTGTTTGTACACTTTTTTTAATTGCTCCAAGCTATTGTGTGTGTAAACTTGGGTAGAGGCTAAACTAGAATGTCCTAGCAATTCTTTAACCGAATTTAAATCTGCTCCTTCATTTAATAAGTGTGTGGCAAAAGAGTGTCTCAAAATATGAGGGCTTTTCTTTAACTTAGAAGAAACTCTACTAAAGTAATTATTTATAACTCTATAAACAAGAGTTTCGTATACTTTGTTTCCTTTTTGAGTAATAAATAAAAAACTATCTGGACTATTAATTAGTTCTCTAACTTTAATATAGGATTCTAAACTTTTTATGACACTTGGCAACAAAGGAATTAATCTTTCTTTATTCCTTTTACCTATAACTTTAATTTGTTTTTCTGCGAAGTTTACAGAATTCATCCTTAAATTAATAAGTTCTGCTCTTCTCATACCTGTTGAATAAAATAACTCAACAATTAACCTATCTCTACTTGCTTCAAATGAATGGTCTATTGAAAAACTTGATAATACCGTATTTACCTCACTAGCTGAAAAAGGAATTTGAATTTTTCTTGAGGTTTTTAATGCTTTGTGATTGGCTAGCGGATTTACATCAATCAATTTAATTTTCTGCAGGTATTTATAAAAAGATTTTAATGAACTTATTTTTCTGTTGATACTTCTGTTAGATAATTTATGATCTACCAATAGAACTATCCAAGATCTGATTTGTGGATAATTAATATGTGAAATGTTTTCTTGATCAAAATTTAGCTTACAAAAATCTTGTAAAGAAATTAAATCACTCTCATAAGCTTTGATAGTATGAGAAGAGTATTTTTTCTCTAATAGCAAGTATTCAAGGAAAGAATCTATTAAGTTCATCTATAAGATAAAGATACTCTAAATTAATGATTAGATATAAAATAAAAAACCCACATCTTTCGATGTGGGTTTTTGTAAAATTATGTAAGCCTAACCTACTTCTTCTTTGGTTCTTAAACCTTGAACATAGGATGCTTTGATTCTTTGAGCTCTTTTGGCAACAGATGGTTTCGTGAAATGTTTTCTTTCACGTAAGTTCCTCATTGTCTTTGTGCGATCAAATTTTCTTTTGAAACGCTTTAAAGCTCTATCAATATTCTCTCCTTCTTTAACTGGAATGATTAACATATGTTGGCACCTCCTTTCAAAATACTTTTTTTAAATTGGACTGCAAATATATAATGATTTTTATTGTTACCAATAGTAATCACGAATTATTTAAACTTTTTTAAAAAATGTAACTTATTGAAGATTAATTTATTGAAAAAGAGTGAACATTTTAAAGACAGATTAAGTTACAGACTTATACTCTTTCTTGTCTATGATTATTTTTGCAATGATTTCTCTAAGTATTTCAGAAGTACCTCCTCCAATTGGGCCCAGTCTACTATCTCTAAGTAATCTAGCCATTGGATACTCTTCCATATAGCCATAACCGCCAAGTAATTGAAGTGCATCATAGATTACTTCATCAGCCATTTTTGTTGAAATTAGTTTAGACATGGTTGCTTCTTTAACTACGTACACCCCATCATTTAATCTTTTAGCTATTGAGTAATTGAATTCCTTACACATTTCTACTTGACTTGCCATTTCAGCAATTTTGTGTCTTAATGCCTGAAAACTATCCAATGTTTTTCCAAAGGCTTGTCTTTCTGAAGTGTATTGAATTGCATAATCTACGGCATACTCGGCTCTTGCGTGTGCATTAATCCCCATGATTAATCTTTCTAATGCAAAATGTTGCATGATGTATGCAAATCCCTTCCCTTCTTGACCCATTAGATTTTCTGAAGGTACTACTACATTATCAAAAGCGATCTCTCCTGTGTCTGATGCTTTCCAGCCTAGTTTGTCGAGTTTTGTTGCGGAGATTCCTGGAGTATCTCTGTCTACAATAAAAATAGACATCCCTGCGTGTTTAGAAGATGGATCTGTTTTGGCTGCAACAATTAAATAATCTGAGTAAACACCATTTGTTATAAAAGTCTTTGACCCGTTAATTACATAAGAATTTTCTTTTCTTATTGCCGTAGTTCTCATTCCTGCAACATCAGAACCTCCAAAAGGCTCTGTGATACATAAGCATCCAATTTTTTCACCTGAAATACTAGCACCCAAATATTTATTTTTAATTCGAGCATCTCCTTCCACATTTACGTGAGTCATTGCTAAATAAACATGTGCCCAAATAGCAGCAGCAAAGCCTCCTGAATTTATTTTTTGTAGTTCCTCTAGAAAAATCACCATGTAAAAAATATCTAGATTTAGCCCTCCATATTCTTCAGGATAACTCAATCCAAAATACCCCATATCTCCAAACTTTCGCCATATGAATCGATCAATATTTCCAGTTTTTTCCCATTTGTCTATGTGGGGAACTACTTCTTTTTGTAAAAAATCTTTAAAACTTTCTCTAAAAACCTCATGCTCTTCAGTAAAATACATGTGCGACATTCAATATTTTTTTGTTATTCTTATTCAGCTAGTAAATATAATACTATTCTATTGTATTTCTTTATTGGAAAACCCTCTATATTTTTAATTTCTGAAATAGATTGAAGCTCTGCTACTTCATCTTTGTAATCAAAAATTTGGATACACAACTCATAGTCTATATATGGATTTGATAAGACTTCCTTAAAAGACGCTGTGTTTATGTTTACCTTTTTTATTATTGGTTTGTTTTTGATGGAAAATGTTGAGAGAATTTTATTAGCCATTTGTTCATCCAATCCCCAAACCTCAAAAAGTTGTTCTTTAAAGGAAAATCCTTGTAGTTTAGAACGATACTTAATAATTCTTTCAGAAATATATTCGTCTACACCTTCAATAGCAGTAAAATCTTTGAGAGTTGCTTTATTAATATCTACAGTAGTAATTTCTGAGACATTTATTCTTGAATTTGGGATATATCTCTGTTGATTATTTTTATTATTATTTTTCTTTTGAACCCATTCTGGAAATTTAAAAAATGGTGAAATTTTTTTAAGTAAACTATCTGAAATTTTAGTTATCGTTTGAAACTCTTTTGCTGAATTTACATATAATCTTTGTTCTCTGTGTGCTAATAATCGATCAATTTCGTCTACATTCATTCCTAATTGGTACCCTTTATAATCTGAGATGTAGTTAGGGTTAAAAGGGTATATTTTAAATTTCTTCTTTTTTGATGATTTTTTCTTAAGACTATCTAATTGTTTATTGTAAGAAGTGATTTTTGGCTTACTAAGATCTACCATCTGTTGGCTATCGAAGTTTTTGAAATGAAGTATTAACTGAAGAAATATAATGATGATCAATAATAATAAAATCCCATTTCGTTGGTTTTTTGTATACCAGAAATGGGACTTAAATATTTTCATTTATGGGGGATTTTTACATTAGCTTTTTATTGCTTCAATATAACGATTTAATTGTTTCTTAACAACCGGGAACAAGAAGTACAATCCTACCATATTAGGGAATACCATAGCAAAAATCATTGCGTCTGAAAATGCCCAAATTGAATTCATACTTGCTGAAGCTCCAATAATCACAAACAACAAGAATAATAACTTGTAAGCCATATCTGCCGCTTTACCTCTACCAAATAAAAATTTCCACGATTGTAGTCCATAATAAGACCAAGAAATCATTGTAGAAACTGCAAACAAAACAACTGCTACAGTTAAGAAAACATTAGAATAAGGGATGTATTGTGCAAATGCTTTTGAAGTAATTCCAGCTCCTTCATAAGAAACTCCATCAATTAAAACAGCACCTGCTCCATCTCCTCCGTATTGAAAGATAGTTGCTCCAGAGGCGTCTCCTCCAAAATTAAAAATAATAATTACCAAGGCAGTCATCGTACAAATCACAACTGTATCTATAAATGGCTCTAATAGTGCAACCAAACCTTCAGATGCAGAATATTTAGTTTTCACTGCTGAATGCGCAATAGATGCAGATCCTGCTCCTGCCTCGTTTGAAAATGCAGCTCTTTTAAACCCTACCAATAACACTCCAATAACCCCTCCAACTCCAATAGCTGTTGGATTAAAAGCTTCTCTAAAAATTAAAGAAAACGCATCATCTATTAATGAAAAATTCGCTCCTAAAATATAAAGACATGCTAATAGATATAATACTGCCATAAATGGTACTACTTTTTCTGTTACAGAAGCAATTCTTTTAATACCTCCAATAATTATAATACCAACAACAATTGCCATAATAACTCCAATCCAGAATCCAGCTCCGGTACTTTCTAAACCCATTAACTCTTTTAAAACTACAGTTGCTTGGTTAGATTGTGCGGCATTTCCTCCTCCAAATGATCCACCAATACAAAAAATAGCAAAAATTATAGCCGTTATTTTTCCAAATACTTCAAAACCTCTCTCTTTTAACCCTTTACTAATATAGTACATTGGACCGCCATAAACAGTTCCATCTTCTCCTACATCTCTGTACTGAACTCCTAGTGTACATTCAACAAACTTTGTAGACATACCAAGAAAACCACAGACCACCATCCAGAAGGTTGCTCCTGGCCCACCTAGAGCAATTGCCAATGCAACTCCAGCTATATTACCGTTCCCTACTGTTCCTGAAACTGCCGTAGCCAATGCTTGAAAGTGAGTAACTTCACCTTCTTTACTTTCATCTTTAATTGTATCTGCAATATCTCCATCTATAGCTAAATCTGAATTAACTGAAGCATGATCTAGCTCATCGTATTTTCCTCTAACAACGTTAATAGCTGTTTTAAAGTGAAAAATATTAGGAAATTTAAAGTAAATGGTAAAAAATAAGGCACTACCAACTAATAAAAGTAATACAAAAGGCACATCTATTCCTGCAATTGGTATAGTAAAGAATATTACTTCACTAAAGAAATCTGATATTGGCTTGAAGGCTTCATCAATTTGTTGATCTAACCCTTTTTCTTGAGCAAATGTTACTATTGGAATTACTAAAAATAGTACTGATAGGATTCTTTTCTTCATGTTTTTGAGAATATTTGAATTTAAGTAATCCGCAATATCATAAAAAAATGAACCCCGAACAACTTTTGAAGGTTAAAAGTATTTTTTTGTCAGCAGTTCCTATGTACTCATAAAAAGTATTGGGAAGGATATGATTGAAAACTTATTTTAAAAAAGTAATCTTAATTTTGATATCTGTTCGGGTCTTCCAAGAACAATTAAGTGAGAATTATTTTGCAATTTTATGGAGGCTTCGGGGTTAATGATATAACTGTTATCTGGGGCTTTAAAACCGATCACAGTACACCCTGTTTTTTTTCTTAAATCTAAATCTAAAATTGTTTTATTGAGATATTCTGTGGGCAAGTCATTTACAGAAATTTCTTCCAAATTTGCTGTGGTTTCTCCTTCAATTGTTAATCTGCCAACAAACTCAATTACATCCGGAGTTACTACCAATGAAGCCATATGATCTCCTCCTAATTTATCGGGCATGATAACGTTGTTGGCTCCAGCAATTTTTAATTTGCTGTAGGAACTCTCATTAGAGGCCCTGCTTATAATTCTACAATTGGTGTTTAATTGTCTTGCAGACAATACTACAAAAAGATTATCTGCATCAGAAGGTAATGCCGTTATTAAATTATCAGCTCTTTCTATACCAGCCTTTAGTAATGCTTCATCTGTAGTAGCATCGCCTTTAATATTTAAAAACCCCTCTAAATCAATTTCATTTATTACTTGATCTGCTTGTTCAACAATTACAAAGTCTTTTTTATAATTCTGTAATTTAATCATGGACTGCTTTCCATTTCTACCAAAACCACAAATAATTGTATGGCCACTTAGTTGATCGATTTTTTTTTGCATTTTTTTCAATTTTAATTGTTGAAATAACTGACCGCTTATAATATATTCTGTAAAGGCAGATACGGTATATCCAAAACTAATAATACTAATGGTTATTAAAAATATAGTAAATAATTTTTCTTGTTCGTTTAACGGACTAATTTCACCAAAACCCACAGTAGACACTGTAATAACTGTCATGTATAGCGCATTTACAAATGAGTATCCAGATATAACCATATATCCAAATACTCCAATCAATAAGACTGAAATCAGAAGCAATAACGCTTTGCGAAATTTTGATTTAAACATAGTTTTTTTATTTGTTTTTTTATCTATAAAACGGATGTTTCATCTGGTTTTAATTGACAACAATCACAAATCAAATACTGAACTTCTTTTGGTGTGAACCATATCTTTTAACTTTAGTAAAAAAGCAATAATTAAATAAAACCCAAAAGACAAACCTACAGTTACAAAAGAAATATAAATAAAAAATAATCTTACATTTTTAGCTCTCATTCCTAAGCGATCTGCTAAACGAGAGGAAACGTGGTACCCATGTCTTTCAAAATAATGTCTAACAGAGTGTATAAAATTCATATATATTATTTTAATGCAAGATACTTTTTTAGTTGCTGCTACACAAAGAGTAACAACTGATTTTTTTTTACGATTTAATAAAAAAATAAGAATTAATTTACTAGCCTTTTTTTGGATTAATAAGTGTTTAAAGTTTGGCTATTACTTTAACAAAAAAAGTAAATTGGTTTCAGTAACTTTGCAACTTTCTGAAATTTATCTACATTGAAAGACCAAGAATATATTGAAGTTTATGGAGCTAGAGCTCATAATTTAAAAAACATAAACGTTAAAATACCACGAGAAAAACTAGTAGTAATAACTGGTTTAAGTGGTAGTGGAAAATCCTCCTTGGCTTTTGATACAATTTATGCAGAAGGACAAAGAAGATATATTGAAACATTCTCTGCCTATGCCCGTCAATTTTTAGGCGGTTTAGAACGCCCAGATGTAGATAAAATAGACGGCCTATCTCCTGTAATTTCTATTGAGCAAAAAACCACTAATAAAAGTCCACGCTCTACGGTAGGAACTATTACAGAAATTTATGACTTTTTAAGGTTATTATTTTCTAGAGCTGCAGACGCCTACTCTTATAACACAGGAGAAAAAATGGTAAGCTACAGTGATGAGCAAATAAAGAATTTAATTTTAAATGATTTTAAAGATAAAAGAATAGCGGTCTTAGCTCCAGTTGTAAAATCTAGAAAAGGACATTACAGAGAATTATTTGAACAAATTTCAAAACAAGGTTTTGTAAAAGTTCGGGTAGATGGTGAAATTAGGGAAATTGAGAAAGGCATGCGTTTAGATAGATACAAGACGCATGACATAGAAGTAGTCATAGATAGACTTATTGTGAATAGCTCATCAGAAAAACGTCTAGTAGAAACTATTAAAACTGCTCTTTACACTGGAAATAATATTTTAATGGTAATTGATGTTGATGACGAAAAACCAAGATATTTCAGTAAAGAACTCATGTGTCCTGTTTCAGGTATTGCCTACCCAAGTCCAGAACCCAACACTTTTTCATTTAATTCTCCTAAAGGAGCTTGTTATAAGTGCAACGGACTGGGAATCACCAATGAAATAAATTTTAATAAAGTAATTCCTGATGATTCAATTTCTATAAAAAGTGGTGGGATTATTCCTTTAGGAGAAGAAAAAAATAGCTGGATTTTTAAACAGTTACATTTAATTGCTGACAGGTATCATTTTAAACTTAGTGATGCTATAAAATCTATTCCAGAAGAAGCACTTTCCATTATTCTAAATGGAGGAAATGAAAAATTTTCTATAGCTTCTAAAACCATGGGAGTTACCCGTAAATATGAAATAGATTTTGAAGGAATCACCTCATTTATAGAAAACCAATACAAATCAAGTGAAAGTAGGTCTATTAAACGTTGGGCAAAAGGTTTTATGGATGAAGTTACCTGCAGTAGCTGTGAGGGAAAACGATTAAAAAAAGAGAGTTTACACTTTAAAATAGATAATAAAAATATTAGTGATCTTGCTAAATTAGATATTAATGAACTAGCTGAATGGTTTCATAACTTAGATGCAAAACTATCCGAAAGACAACTCACAATTGCTTCTGAAATTTTAAAGGAAATTAAAACTCGAATTCAATTCTTGTTAGATGTTGGCTTAGATTATTTAACCATAGATAGAACCTCAAAGTCACTTTCAGGTGGAGAGGCACAACGTATTCGTTTGGCAACACAAATTGGATCTCAACTGGTAGGTGTTTTATATATTTTAGATGAACCTAGTATAGGACTTCATCAACGAGACAACCAAAAACTCATAGATTCTTTGGTGAAATTAAGAGATATTGGAAATTCTGTTTTGGTGGTTGAACATGACAAAGACATGATAGAACATGCAGATTTTGTTTTTGATATTGGACCTGGAGCTGGTGTACATGGTGGTGAAATTGTAAGTGAAGGAACCTATCAAGAAATAAAAGAACACAGCACCTTAACTGCTGACTATTTAGGTGGAAGAAGACAAATTGAGGTTCCAAAAAATAGAAGAAAAGGAAATGGAAAGTCTATTAAAATTAGCGGTGCATCTGGCAATAATTTAAAAAATGTAACCGCCGAATTTCCACTAGGGAAAATGATTTGTGTGACGGGTGTTTCTGGAAGTGGAAAATCTACTTTAATTAATGAAACTCTCTATCCTATTTTAAACAAACACATATACAGAGGTGTCAAAGAACCAATGCCTTATAAAAAAATTACTGGTTTAAAATATATAGACAAAGTCATAGACATCGATCAATCACCTATCGGTAGAACTACTCGTTCAAACCCTGCTACTTACACAGGTGTTTTTAGTGAAATAAGAAGTTTGTTTGCCAAAACTCCAGAGGCTGCTATTAGAGGCTATAAACCAGGAAGATTCTCTTTTAATGTTAAAGGAGGACGCTGTGAAACTTGTCAAGGAGGTGGAGTAAGAATCATTGAAATGAATTTCTTACCTGATGTTCATGTAGAATGTGAAACCTGTCAAGGAAAACGATTTAATAGAGAAACACTAGAAATTAGATACAAAGGGAAATCTATTGCAGATGTATTAGAAATGACTATGGATCATGCTGTAGAATTCTTTAAACTCATTCCAAAAATACACAGTAAACTAAAAACCATTAAAGATGTTGGACTGGGTTATATTACTTTAGGACAGCGATCTACAACGCTATCTGGTGGTGAAGCACAGCGCATTAAATTAGCTTCAGAATTATCTAAACGAGATACTGGAAATACCTTTTATATTTTAGATGAACCTACCACAGGTCTTCACTTTGAGGATATTAGAGTATTAATGAAAGTGCTTAACACCCTTGCCGATAAAGGCAATACTGTCTTAATTATTGAACACAATATGGATGTTATTAAATTAGCAGATTACATCATAGATATTGGAATGGAAGGTGGTAAAAAGGGGGGTGAAATTCTTTGCAAAGGCACTCCTGAACAAATTATAAAAAACAAAAAAAGTTATACGGCTCAATTTTTGAAAGAGGAATTAAGTTAACTTTGTAATTATTAAATAGCTAAGACATGACGAATGACGATAGAAAAATTCGAGAAAAATTACAGCAAAAAACTTGGAACGAAATAAAAACCAATGATTCCTGGGCCATCTTTAAAATTATGGCGGAGTTTGTAGAGGGCTATGAAAAATTAAGTAAAATCGGACCTTGCGTATCTATCTTTGGTTCAGCTAGAACAAAGCCTGGAGAAGAATACTATGAGCTTTCTGAAGAGGTAGCATTTAAACTAACCCAGAACGGATATGGTGTTATTACTGGTGGTGGCCCTGGTATTATGGAAGCTGGTAATAAAGGAGCACATAGAGGAAAAGGAACTTCTGTAGGTTTAAATATAGAGTTACCTTTTGAACAACATGACAATCCATGGATAGATAAAGATAAAAATTTAGTATTTGATTACTTTTTTGTAAGAAAAGTAATGTTTGTAAAATATTCACAAGGTTTTATAGTAATGCCTGGTGGATTTGGAACCTTAGATGAATTATTTGAAGCCATTACGTTAATTCAAACAAAAAAAATTGGAAGATTTCCAATTGTTTTGGTAGGGTCTTCGTTTTGGAGCGGACTATTAGATTGGATTAAAAATACGTTGCTTGAACAAGGAAATATTAGCGAAACAGATCTTAAATTGTTTAGAATTGTAGATACTGCAGATGAAGCTATTGAGCATTTAAATAAATTCTATGGAAAATATAGCTTAAAACCGAATTTCTAGAGAATTCAATGAAATATTATATACCAAAAAAAGCAGGATTGTTCTTCTTTTTAGTCTTATTTACATCTCTAAATTTCGGACAAACTCGCATAAAAGCTATGATGTATAATATTCTGAACTATTCAGATTCTGAGGTAAGTCAAAATAAGACACCCTTTTTATCAACTATACTTAACGAAGTAAGTCCAGATTTATTAATGGTTTGCGAAGTAGTTGATGAAATAGGGTCTAATTACCTTTTTGAAAATGCAATCATTCCTCACAACGAGGATTTTAAAAAAGCTCCTTTTGAAGAAAATCAATCTGGAAGTTATAGTTTACAACAAATGGTCTATTACAACTCCAACAAATTAATTTTTGAGGAGTCAAGAGTTATTACAGCAGATACAAGAGACATTAACCAATATACTTTTAAAATAAATACAGAAAACGCCGAAATTAACCCTATAAGAATGGAGGTTTTTGTAACCCACTTAAAGGCTTCCACTGGAAGTTCCAATAGACAACGAAGATTAAATTCGATTCAAAGTTTTGTGAGTTATACCAACACTATTGCCAGTGATAGTTATGTGTTATTTGCCGGAGATTTTAATTTTTATACTAGTAATGAAGAGGGATATCAATATTTAATTGATAATAGAAATCCAATTATTATAATAGATCCCATAAATAGACCAGCGCCAACTTTTCCAGATGATGGTGTTGACTATTTTAATTATGATAATTATGATTCAACTTATTTTTGGAATAACAGTTCATTTTCAGACATTCATTCTCAATCTACAAGAACCTCTAATAGTGGTCTAATTGATGATAGCGGGTCTACTGGTGGTTTAGATGATCGGTTTGATTTTATTATGATGTCTAAAAACTTCAATACAAGCTCAGATTTATTTTATGTGAATGACAGCTACCAAGTAGTCGGAAATAATGGAAACTGCTATAACTCTCAGATAAGCAACTCAAATTGCTCAGGGACTTACTCTCAAACCTTAAGAAATGCTTTGATTGAGTTTAGTGATCATTTACCTATAGTAATGGAGATAGAAACTCCAGAAAACACCCTATCTACCTATACCCTATCTAAAATTAATTTTATTAGTTCAAATATTACTCAGGACTATTTAAAGATATTTTTGACAGATAAATTAGATAAAAATACCATTAAAATTTACACAATTAATGGACAGCTTATTCGAATAAAAACTCCGATAAACTCGTCAGAGAATTCTTTGACGATTGATGTTAGACATCTTTCAAAGGGTATTTACTATCTTTCGCATCAAAAATTAAATAACCCATTAAAATTTATCAAAATTTAATTGAAGAAATATATATCCATACTATTCATTTTTATGTGCTCATTAGTTCAAGTGAATGGACAAGAGCACAGTATTCATATTGATGCTCAATTAGACGATACGAAAGATATCATTCGAATCAATCAACGTATTATTTTTTACAATGATTCAGACACAACACTCACCCATATTTATCTTCATAACTGGGCAAACGGTTATAAAAACAATAAAGCTCCGTTAGCAAAAAGACTTATTGAAGATTACGATAAATCATTATACTTTGCCAATCAAAAAGACAGAGGTTTTACAACTATTAAGAACTTGACTGTAGATTACGAAACAGCTACATTCTCTGAAGTAGAAGATGAAAAAATTGATGTTATTAAAATAGTACTGAATACTCCCCTTTCATCAAAAAAATCTACGACTATTAATGTTGCTTATGATGTTAAAATTCCTAGTGCAAAATTTACTCGTTATGGAAAAACAAAAACTGGCTACCATCTAAGATATTGGTACCTAGTCCCTGCTGTTTTTAAAGATGGTTGGAAAGTAATGAGCAACTTAAATATGGATGATTTACTAACCAACAGTACAAATTACAGTATTAAAATTAAGCTTCCAAAACACTATTTTTTAAACTCAAATTTAACTAAACTCAAAACACAAGAAGAAAACTTAAATGAGTTTCTACTATCAGGAAAACAAAGAACAGATGTTCTTTTACATATAGATACTAAAGATGATTACAAATCCTTCAATACAGATAAAATTGAGATAAAAACAGATTTGTACAATACTGCTATTGATAAAAAGCTAACCAATGATATCTTGAACAGACAATTACTATTTATAGGGGATTTTTTAGGAGAATATCCTCACAAAAAATTATTGATTGACGAAGTTTCACAAGCTAAAAATCCTATTTATGGATTAAATCAGCTCCCCAATTTTATAAGGCCATTTCCTGATGTTTTTGAATGGGATTTAACCATGCTAAAGGCTGTAACAAAAAAATACATAGACAATACATTACTTCTAGATAAAAGAAAAGATTATTGGCTAACCGATGGTTTGCAAACTTATTTAATGATGAATTATGTTGCACAGTACTACCCGGAGATAAAATTGGCTGGTAATATTTCTAAAATATGGGGGTTCCGAAATTTTAATTTTTCAAAATTAAAATTTAATGATAAATACCCTTTTGTGTATCAATACACCGCCAGGCAATTTTTAGATCAAGCATTGAACACAAGATCTGATTCTTTGTCTAATTTTAACCGAAAAATAGCTGGTAAATACAAAGCAGGATTGGGTTTAAGATATCTTGCTGATTATATTGGAGACACAATTATTAGCTCATCCTTTAAAGAATTTTATAAAAAAAATAAATTAAATTTTGCCAAAAGCGAATCCTTTAAAAAAATTGTTTCTAAAAAAACTTCAAAAGATATTAATTGGTTTTTTGATGAATATCTTACCACTGATAAAAAAATAGATTATACCATAAAAAAAGCTGTAGTACTAAATGATTCTGTATATGTTACCATCAAGAATAAAAGAAATATAACTGCACCGGTAGCTTTGTATGGTTTAAAAAAGAAACAAGTTAAATTTAAAAAATGGCTTACTAATATAGACAGTACAACAACTGTAGCAATTCCTAAAAATGGTTTCGATAGGGTTTCCCTAAATTTTGAAAATTCATATCCAGAATTTAATTCGATGGACAACTGGAAAAAAGTAGGAAAAAATATATTAAACAAACCCATACAATTTAAGTTATATAAGGATATAAATGACCCATACTACCACCAAATCTATTTGCAACCCAATATAAAATACAACTACTATGATGGGGCTTTGTTAGGGCTAAGAATTCATAACAAACCCATACTCTCTAGAAATTTTCAATTTTCTATAACACCTCAGTATGGGACAAAGAGTAACTCTTTAAACGGAATATTTAATACGCGCTACATTCAATATTTTGAAAATTCAAGAATAAATAGGATTTTTTACAGTATTTCTGGCAGTAATTTACACTATGCAGAAGACCTTTCATACAATACTTTTAATCAAAGTATTACTTTACAATTTAGAAGGAAAAGTTTGCGTGACGTAGGAGGTAGTTTTTTATCTGCTAGATTATTAAATATCAATAGAGAATTGGCGCCCAATAGTTCTCAATCTGATTCAGACAAATATCAAGTATTTAAATTAAAATACTATTACAATAAACCAGATATTATTAAAGGGCTTAAATATTCTTTTGAAACAGAGTTAGCTAGTAACTATACAAAGGCAACAGGAGAATTACGTTACAGAAAATTAACTGCTAAAAATACTCAATTAGACTTCAGATTTTATGCAGGAACTTTTATAAAAAATAATACAGATTCAGATTTTTTTAGTTTTGGTTTAGATAGAGCCAATGATTATTTATTTGAACTGAATTATATTGGAAGATCCGAAAGTTCTGGTTTTCTTAGTCAGCAGTTTATTATGGCTGAAGGTGGTTTTAAATCAGGCATGAGTCAACGATTTGCTAATCAGCATTTGGTTTCTTTCAATTCTAAGGTCTTGCATTGTCTGGATGGCATGGTGTTCTACCATGTCAATCAGCGGATGCTGTAGTTTGGAGCTTCTCGGGTGATGCTCACGTCATGCGGATGGCTCTCCGTCACGCCTGCGGACGTGATGCGCACAAACTGTGCTTGCTGCAAGTGTTCGATATCTGGTGCACCGCAATATCCCATCCCTGCGCGCAATCCACCGATGATTTGGTGCATCACTTCTTGGACGTTGCCTTTGTATGGAACGCGCCCGGAAATGCCTTCGGGGACAAGTTTTTTCAAATCGTCTTCAGCATCCTGGAAGTAGCGGTCCTTCGAGCCTTTTTGCATGGCTTCCAAAGATCCCATTCCACGATAACTTTTGAATCTTCGGCCCTCGTAAATGATGGTTTCACCGGGGCTCTCTTCTGTTCCGGCGAGCATGGATCCGACCATGACCGTGTGTCCGCCGCCGGCCAATCCTTTGACGATATCACCGGTGAATCGGATGCCTCCGTCAGCGATTACCGGCACGCCTGTGCCGCGCAGCGCTTCTGCCACATCCATAACTGCTCCCAATTGCGGAACACCCACTCCAGCGATGATGCGTGTGGTGCAAATGGATCCGGGGCCTATGCCCACTTTGACAGCGTCAGCTCCCGCTTTCACGAGCGCTCTTGCTGCGTCTGCGGTCGCGATGTTGCCGCACACAACGTCGATGGTTGGGAAGGCAGTTTTCACTTTCGTCAACGTCTCCAAAACGCCTTTGCTGTGCCCATGCGCGGTGTCGATGATGACGGCGTCCACGCCTGCTTTGACCAATGCCTCTGTGCGGTCCATGGTGTCGTGGGTGACTCCTACTGCTGCTGCAACACACAACCGTCCAAATTGGTCCTTGCACGAATGCGGGAATTCGCTCAGTTTGATGATGTCACGGTAGGTGATCAGGCCAACAAGTTTTCCATTTCCGTCAACGACGGGCAATTTCTCAATGCGGTGTTCGCGCAACAACTCTTCCGCTTGCTGAAAATCACGCCCATCTTCGGTGACAATCAGGTTTTCACTGGTCATCAATTCCGAAATGGGTCGGTTGCCAGCTTTTTCGAAGCGAAGGTCACGATTCGTCACGATGCCCACCAGTGTGTTGACTTCGTCCACCACTGGAATGCCACCAATGCGGTGTTCCTTCATGATTTGCAAGGCATCACTTGCTGTTGAGTTGCGAGACAATGTGATGGGGTCCTGGATCATGCCACTTTCAGAGCGTTTCACACGACGCACCTCGGCCGCTTGATCCGCAATCGACATGTTCTTATGAATCACGCCGATGCCTCCCTGTCGCGCCATCGCAATGGCCATTGCACTGCCTGTAACTGTATCCATGGCTGCCGAAATAACCGGGGTTTTCAGCATGATGTTGCGAGAGAACGGACTTTCTAGCTGCACATCGCGCGGCAAAACTTCTGAGTAGGCTGGAATCAAGAGGACGTCATCGTAGGTCAAGCCTTCTCCGACGATTTTTGGTTTTTGTGCAGTGGCCATGGCGGGCGTTTGAATCGTAAGGCCGCAATTCGCTGTCGCTCCTTCCGGCGCTTGCGAATTACGATTCGCGCAAAGGTAATCAAAGCGCGATGATGTCCACACTTCTAAGAAGCACGTTCACATGATTTTGCATTGCAATTGATTGCTTTGCGTTGTTCCGCAATGCTCAGCGATGTTTCGTGATGCCTTGCGACGTTCATCGCTTAAGCCTCGGAGGATTTATTCGCTGACCAACAAGGTCATCATGCCTTGCTCTTCAAAAATGCGGCCTGCCCCGTCTTGGATGGTGATGAAATACCCATAAGCCCCTTCTTGAGCAGGTTCACCGTTGAAGTAGCCATCCCATCCGGATTCTACGTCAGTGGTGGTGTGCATCAAATCACCCCATCGGTTGATGATGTCCAAGCGGTAGTTGGTGAAGTCAGCAAAGCTGATCACCGGCTTAAATTCATTGTTGTATCCGCCAATGAGCATGGCGTTGGGCACCCATATTACAGGCTCTTGAGTGAGGCAAAGCGTGTTTGACAACGCATAATTGATCGAGCCATCTGGTCCTGGGATGGCGTCAGTGGCTTCAATGATGTAGCAGAAGTCACCGGGGCTGAGAAGCATGTTGCTCACATCGTCTTCAAACGAAAGCACGCTTGCCGGCAATTGCGTGAGGACTTCCGTGCTCCCACCGTTGTTGGTTTTGCGGTAAATCCGGTAACTGGCCGTGGCTCCCGGAAAATCGGCGTACGGTGTCCAGTGCAGGGTGTTTTTGAGGAGCTGGTAATCGGAGATGCCTTCTATGTGCACGGTAGCAGCTGTGTTGGAAGCGCCAACAGAATCACCACAGTCGTTGTAGACCTGCACACGATACTGGTAGCTCATGGCGTCCGTTTCCGCTGTGGGGTCTTCGAACTGCAAGGTCATTCCCGCGACGCCTTCCAATGTTTCGATGTCGAAGAAGTCAGGATCGTTTGAGCGCTTTCTCTGGAGCGTGTAGGCGTGCACATCGATGCAATTGGGGTCCAAATCGACGACCACACTGACAGCACCGCTGTCATTTACCGTGGCACGACGGAGCGACGTGAATTCGGGTGCGCCAGGATAACTAAACTCGAGGGTGCGCACGTTGGAAAGGATGGAGGCACCACCGAGGGTTTGGGCTGCGACATGAAATTGATAAGTCGCGCCAAATGTGGCCCCTTCAAATTGCCACTGGTCTACGCTTCCGTCCAATGTTTGCATCATCTGCAGGCCAGACCAGTTGCCGCTTCCTGATGGAATCTCTTCGTTGATCCAGATTTCATATCCTGTGAATTCTCCGGGAAGGTTGAAGCCGCCAGTCCAGGTCAATGTGGCTTCGTCAGAACAGGTGACGCTTGCTGTGTTGAGAAAAATACTGCTGGCGCAATATTCGCTGGCCGCACCGGGATCGGGTTCACCTGCCACGAAGCAAGAATCAAAGGCCGCGACATTGTACGATTCGATGTACGCTTGCACGTTCGAATTCAAATCAAGATAAGATGTGGCATTCGGATCAAACAACGTATCAATGGCCATTTGAAAACCGCCGTTGCAGATATAAATGATGTATCCGGCTAAATCTGCAGCGGAACTGGATTCCCATTCCACAAGGGCTTCTTGAAATGCGTAATCCACTTGGATGGCGGTGATCAGCGGTGGATCCGGATCAAACTCATCGGACAACGTAGAGCCTGCTTGATTCGAAATTTGGTCGCAGAGCGCCAAGGCATTGGATTGCTTCACCCGAAACACCAAGTCGCCAGAACATTCGTCCAAACTGTACGGCGTGGTCATCATGCCGCCATTGTCGGCTACGATGCCGATTTGACTCCATGACCCATCGGCTTCTTCCAATTCAACGGACAGGGGCTCGGCAAAAGGATTAGGGCTCTGGCTTCCAATCCAAGGACTGTTGAAATTTAAGTCCACTGTGCCAGGAGCGAGCGCAGGGTCAGCGGTGAGGTGAATGCTGCACAAAGTATCGGATGAGGGGCCAAATGTTCCGATTGGCCCTTCGGTAACGACGAAATAGCACAATTCGGTCGTGTTTGCGTCGTATGTGGTGTTTACGAAAGATGGATTCGCAGGATCCGTGGGGTTGGGTATGTTGTACGTTTCCAATACCAGTCCGCTTGAGGGTTCGAACAGATGAATGGTGTATTGTTCAAAAACGCTGGCAGGATCCATGGCTTGGTCCCATGTGATCGAGGCGTTGCCCGCTTGATTCACTTGCACACATTGCATGGCGGTCTCCAATTGCGACAACCCGGGAAAAGCGATGAAGAAGCTAGCGATCAGTAGCCCCAGGCCGCAATTTATTTTCCGCAATGCGCTCATGTTCAGCTTTGTGTACATAGACAGATTAAAGTTCCAATTCAAAACTACAAATCAAATTTGAGTGTATTTCATGAATGAAAGACGTTACAAACATTGGCTTTGTTGCATCTGTGGGTCGAAATGTGCACTCAATTGTCCGATGCGATGGCTTTTGCTCAGGCTTTGGTTTCGGGTTCGTCACCGTAAGAGCCAGCGCCGTAGCCACCATAGCCGCTGCCATATCCGTAACCATATCCGTAGCCATAACCATAGCCATATTTGTACGCATACTTTGCATAGTACTGCCCGAAACGCGTTGCTCGGATGTTGTTCATGACCAGTGAAGCGTGGCTGAGGTTGTTTTGATTCAGGAGCTCTTCAAGGTGCTTGATGCCTCGTTTTGTAGCTTTCTGGGTGTTGGCGACCAACAACCCCGTGTCCACCTTGCTCATCAGCAGCAATGCATCTGTGATCAGCAACATGGGAGGCGTATCCAAGATGACAAAGTCATATTCAGCCCGCAATTTTTCCAAAAAGGGATCCATGCGGTCGTTCATGACCAATTCCGATGCATTTGGTGGCACGGGACCTGCGGTGATAATGGTCAACGAATCAACGGGTCCTGCTTGTCCCATTTCGTCGGCTGAACAGCGACCAATGAGGTAGGTGCTCAGTCCGAGTTGATTCGATAGTTTGAAATTCTTGTGAATTTTTGGTTTGTGCATGTCGAAATCGACAAGCACCACTTTCTTGCCAGTTTTGGCCAACACGGTAGCCAAATTGGAGGAGACAAAGGATTTCCCTTCACCCGGGTGGAGGGAGCTCACCAAGATGGTATTTGCACCTTCTTTTGCCAACAGGTACTGCAGGTTTGTCCGCAGGCTTCGAAAGGCTTCCGTGATTTGAGCCCGTGAGTCGCCCAAAATCGCAATCGGATTTTCTTCAATGCCCGGATAATGAGGCAGGCCAACCACTACCGGGATATCGGATGCTTCACGCAGTTCTTGCGTGGATTCAATGCGTTCAAAAAGCAGCATGCGTGCAAAGGCCAGTGCCAGTGCCAGTAGCGCGCCATACATCGTGTAATTCCGAATGGTCAACTGTTTGTTTGGTCCAATGATTCCAGCACTTCGTGCAATTTCAATGATGGAGGCTTCGGGTGCAATTCCTGCCCGTTGAATGATGTTTTGGGCGCGCGCTTCCAAGAGATAGACGTACATCTTCTCATTCACCAACAGCTTTCGCTCCATGCTGAAAATGTCGCGTTGTGTTGCTGGAATGCCACTGAGGCGACTTTCGAGCTCGTTGATTTGCGTTCGCACATTGCGCTGTTGACCGGCGATGGCCACACGCGTGTCCTCGATGTACCG
>ENA-ORDA01001464-ORDA01001464.1-marine-metagenome-genome-assembly--contig:-NODE-1464-length-19852-cov-2.970316_pt1 | contig 19852 bp, 9 predicted proteins | sample MGYA00237778_ERZ508506 | MGnify/ENA primary metagenome ERZ508506 (study PRJEB26177, sample SAMN06267891) | marine metagenome | isolation source: Monterey Bay, California, USA | place: Pacific... | reverse complement strand
CAAATTTGAATTAGTTAACCTAACTGGGATAACAGTTCAAACCTTCGCTCCACAAAATTTAGCAGTAGGAAAAAATGAAATAACTTTAGACTTAAATAACTCTATCCCAAATGGCATCTATTTCCTAAGGATCTCTAACGAAAAAGGAAGTCAGTCACACAAAGTAATCAAAAACCAATAACTAAGGATGAATAGTTAATACCATATTATCATTTAGGATGGTATTAACCGTTCATCTTTAAAAATTAATCAATATTTGAAAAAATACATTTCCACAATTGAAGTTATATTCCTAATTTCAACGTTTCATTGAAAAAGGAATTATGAATATGATTTTTTGGAAAAAAAAGATAACAACTATTTTTAGAAAAGAAGAAAAACACTTGTTCTTCCTCTTCTTAATAATTAGTTTATTTTTCTCAACTAACCTTCTTGGTCAAAGAGATATTCCAAATTCAAGATCCCAATCAGGAATAAGTGGTCAGCAAGGCTTACCATTGCAGTCTTTTCGTAAAATCTCCAAAGATTCCTTACTCATTTTTTACTACTATATGGATAACCCGAATGAGGAGTTCCCCTATAAAGATACTTTACTAGATAATTATTTTCATCAGTTCGATCCTGCTCGTAGACAAACCTTAGATCACGGAACCTTAGGATATTTAGGTAGTCCAACCTTTCCTTTGTTTTATCAATCATCATTTAAACAAGGATTTGATGTAGGGTTACACCAATATGATTTGTATAAAATTAAAGTAAGTGGTCTCCAATTTTACAATCTCAAAAGAGCTTATTCGGATTTTTATTTTTCACAAGGTGGCTCGCAAGACGATATCCAATTAAAGGGGAAATTCAGTAGAAATTTCAACAAGAATGTTAATGTTTCTATAGATTATCATCGAATTAGTCAATATGGTTCTACTGCTCCTATTAGGTATTTTTATCAAAACCAACGAGCACGCCATACAGCGCTAGCAGGAGGATTGACTTTTAAAAATGATGCAAATACCTATCAAGGGTTCTTCGCTTTTTCTAATAATATTCATCAGCAAGAAGACAACGGAGGTATTGAATCCGACACTTTTTTTTTTCAAGATGACAATGGATTTGCAAGTACCCTTGCTATCCCTGTTTGGTTGGATGATGCGGAAACTAGACACTCTGAGCAAGAAGTAAGCTATACCCATTATTACAATTATAACCCAATTCAATTTAAAGCAAATAAAAAAAGAAAAGCAGAAGAAAAAGCCAGGGCAAAGACCGATGTAGAAGCCTTAGCTCCGCGAGTTGCAGCTTTAGACACTTTATTAAAAATAACAATGGACTCCACATCAATTTCTAATTCGGATAGTTTAGAAATAAATAATATAATTGTAGATACTTTAATAAAATCACCAACAGATACCCTAAAAAATACACCGCTAGATTCTTTGCAAAAAACTAAGGTGAATTCGATTAACAATCAAAGACCAACTTCTCCTTCTTTTGAATCACCTCCAAATTTCGCTAATAGTCAATCAATAAATAGTTTACCAAAGGGTCGAACTTATACTTTAATGCATAGCCTTGCCTATAAAAAAGGAACATATCGATTTTCTGATATCTCAGCATATGCAGATTCAAGTTATTATAAAACCCTATTACTTGATCTCCGTGGTATACGGCATTTTGTTCAAACTAGGAAAATTGAAAATACCTTTGCTGTCAGCACTTTTAATTCTCGTAGAACTGGAGCTAATAAAATTAAAGCACAGAGTGATTTTTTTGAAATCGGTATTCGACATTCTTTTAATTGGATTGATGAAGAAACTGCAGACTCTGCAGTCAATAATTTATTTTTGACTGGCAAATGGAACTTTACTCCGAACGAAAGATTGCAAGTTAAAACCTCTGCTCACCTTGGATTGTGGGATAATGCAGGAGACTATCGAATAAGTGGAGAGTTCTTTTTTGATTTAAAAAAACTAGGTCAATTAAAATTAAGTGGAATCAATCAATTATATAAACCTGAACTTTTACAACAGCGTTTTTACATTTCAAGTAGAAATGCCTGGTTTAATGATTTTAAACCTACTTTGGAAACTAATTTAAGTGCAACTTATGCTTTACCAAAATGGGGTTTTCAAGCAAGTAGCCAATATCATCTGCTAAATAATTTCATCTATTTTGACACCTTAGCAACTGCCCAACAAACTAGTTCGCCACTTAGCATCTTCCAATTAATCTTACAGCAAAATTTTCGATTAGGAAGCTTCCATCTAGACAATGTGGTTATCCTTCAACAAACGACTAATGATGCACTGAACCTACCTAATATTTTTTCCAAACACAGTCTATACTACGACGGAAAATGGTTTCAACAAAAACTTAAGATTAAATTAGGAATAGACTTGAGAATGAATAATAGCTATTTTGCTAACAGCTACAATCCACTAGTTGGGCAATTTATTATTCAAAACAAACAAAAAATAAACTTCTTCCCTGCCGTAGATGCTTCAGTAAGTATCAAAGTTCAGCAGTTTAGATTTTTTGTAAAAGCAGAAAACTTAACTAGATTTTTTGCAAATGCAATTGATTCTATTCAAGCTGATTATCAATATTACCAAACAGCTCTTTATCCAATTCAGAATTCTAGATTTAGACTGGGGTTGGGATGGAAATTTGGTAACTAATGGCTAATAGTTAATTCCTAATATATAATACCAATTTACAGGAATAACTATTAGCCATTCATGGTCTAACCTTTAATTTTAAAGTTCATAGTTTGGCGTCAATTTTTCATCATGACCAGAGTAAAAATCATTTATAATTTTTATTACTTCTTCTGGATCATCAGTTATTGGAAGTAGACTCATATCATCAGGACTAATATTTCCTTCTTGATGAAGCATGATATTTTCAATCCACTCATTCATTCCAGTCCAATAACTTTTACCAACTAAAATTACAGGTACCCGAGTTATTTTTTTAGTCTGAATCAAAGTCAAAACTTCGAAAAGTTCATCCATTGTTCCAAATCCACCTGGCATAGCAATAAAAGCTTGAGCATACTTTACAAACATTACTTTTCTCACAAAAAAGTATCGGTAATTCAAATTCAATTCAGGATCAATGAAAGGATTATGACTTTGCTCAAATGGCAAATCAATATTTAATCCAACTGAAACACCTCCTGCTTCTTTTGCACCTTTGTTCCCAGCTTCCATAATTCCTGGTCCACCTCCAGTAATCACTCCAAATCCTTCCTTTACTAATCTAGCTGCAATTTGATCAGCCAACTCATAGTAGAAAGTACCTGGTTTGGTTCTAGCAGAGCCAAAAATAGAAATACAAGGGTCTACATGATTCATTGTTTCAAACCCTTCAACAAACTCTGAAATTACTTTGAACATAGTCCAAGCATTTTCACCTTTTAATTTTGTCCATTGTTTCATTACTTGCTTAGGGTTGTTGTTTTCTTCGTTATTTTCCATATTTTTTATTTTTGTAGATGAATTTTCCCAATCCAACACTACGGTATTTAAGATTTAAACGATTAGTAACTGTATTTACAAAATCCAGTTAAATGTTTAATTATTATCAAAAAAACCTACCAATTTAAATTGGTAGGTTTCGCTATTTATATAATTTATTACAAATATCAAATTATTAGGACTTGTTCTTTTTGTCAAACCTTCTCCATCATAAAACAGTCGTACTCTTTTTTTACAAATTTTACAACATCATCAACATTCTTATACTGGGAAAAAAGGTCTTGAAGAATCTGACTTTTTGAGGTTACACTTGATGGAATTACAAAACTTACCACATCCTCTGCAGTAATAGTTTCACCACTTAAAATAATTAATCGTTCGATTACATTACGTAATTCCCTAATATTTCCAGTCCAATTAACTTCTTGGAGTGCTTTTAATGCAGATGTTTCTATTTTTTTAGGAGCAACTCCATATTCAGTACAAATTGATTCGATAAAGTAGTTAGTTAATAGTGGAATATCACTTCTTCGATCATTAAGTGTTGGTACTTTAATTATGATAACGGCTAATCGGTGATACAAATCCTCTCTAAAATTCTTCGCATTTATCTCATCTCTCAAATCTTTGTTCGTTGCAGCAATAACCCTCACATTAACAGAGATTTCTTTATCACCTCCAACTCTTACAATTTTACTTTCTTGCAATGCTCTCAAAACTTTTGCTTGCGCAGATAAACTCATATCTCCTATCTCATCCAAGAAAATAGTACCTCCATTAGCTTGTTCAAATTTACCTATCTTTTGCTTGTAAGCTCCTGTAAATGATCCTTTTTCATGACCAAACAATTCGCTTTCAATTAATTCAGAGGGGATTGCTGCACAATTTACCTCTATGATTGGACCATCTGTACGCCCACTTTTAGAATGTAACCATCTTGCCACCAACTCTTTTCCTGTTCCATTAGACCCATTAATCAATACTCGTGCATCCGTTGGTGCAACTCTATCGATCGTTTCTTTAATTTTCAGTATTGGTTCTGACTCACCTATAATCTCTTGACTTTTTACTTTATGAACCCTTCGCTTTAGTACTTTATTATCGGTAATTAAACTTGATTTGTCCATAGCATTTCTGACAGTAATCAAAAGTCGATTCAAGTCTGGTGGCTTCGAAATAAAATCAAATGCTCCTTTTTTTACTGCATCCACAGCTGTATCGATATTAGCATGACCAGAAATCATAATTACTGGAGTATCGCTCGAGATTGTCTGCACTCTCTCAAGTGCTTCCATCCCATCCATTTTTGGCATTTTAATATCCATAATGACTACGTCATATTTAGATTTTTTCAATTTGCCTAAACATTGGATTCCATCCATCGCTTCATCCACATCATACTTTTCAAATTCAAGAATCTCTTTCAAAGTATTTCGGATACTAGCTTCATCATCTACAATCAGAATTTTTGCCATTGGATTATTTTTATCAGGTTGATTAAAAACTTTAAAAAACGGATTAATTTTTATCTTTTAATTCAACGGATGAACACCTATTTAGGTTACCTTTAAAAAGATAAATATTATTATTATTTAAGATACATAAAATAAAACAAAATTGAGTTGAGTTCTGTTTTCTTTCAAAATATTTTATTTATTTCCATAAAAACCACACGATTTTTCAATAAAAAAGTTGACCCATAAAAATAAGTAATTTTTGACCCTGCCATTCTTATTAATTTTCCCTTAAAATACTTACCTTCGCAGGTCATTTCAAAAAAAGAGTAATATTCATGAGGACAAAACTGTCGCAATTTAACTTCGAATTACCACCTAAACTGGTAGCAAAATATCCTACTGAAAACCGAGATGAGTCTCGATTAATGGTAGTTCACAAAGATACAGGATTAATTGAGCACAAGATGTTCAAAGAAGTATTGGAATATTTTGAAGATGGAGATACTTTCATTCACAATGATACCAAGGTTTTTCCTGCAAGACTATATGGCTGCAAGGAAAAAACAGGTGCTAAAATTGAGGTCTTTCTATTGAGAGAACTTAACCATGAAGCTAGGCTTTGGGATGTATTAGTTGATCCTGCTCGTAAAATCAGAGTTGGAAACAAACTATATTTCAATGACAAGGATGATGAGAATGAAGTATTAATTGCAGAAGTTGTCGATAATACTACTTCTAGAGGTAGAACTATCCGATTTTTGTTTGAGGGAACGGATGATGAATTTCAAGAAAAATTGGAAGAGTTAGGTAATACTCCTCTCCCAAAATATTTGGATCGACCCGTTGAAGATATTGATAGAGAAAGATACCAAACGGTATATGCTAAAAATATGGGAGCTGTTGCTGCTCCAACTGCAGGTTTACACTTCAGCGAAGAATTACTCAAACGATTAGAGTTAAAAGGAGTTGACCCAGCTTATGTAACCCTTCATGTAGGTTTAGGAACTTTCAGAAGCATTGATGTGGAAGATCTTTCAAAGCATAAAATGGATGCAGAGTATTTTAAAATTGCTGCTGAAACCGCTGAAATAGTTAATAAAGCCACTGCTAATAAAAAACGAATTTGTGCAATAGGAACAACTTCTATGCGAACAATCGAATCAGCAGTATCTGCGGAATCTACCTTGAAGGCTGCAGAAGGTTGGACAAATAAATTTATTTATCCCCCTTACCAATTTAGCATTGCTGATAGTATGATTACCAATTTCCACTTACCAAAATCTAGTTTACTGATTATGGTTTCTGCATTCGGTGGAGCGGATTTGATCAAGGAAGCCTATGCGCAGGCAATCAAAAAGAAATATCGTTTCTTTAGTTATGGAGATGCAATGTTAATTATATAAAGAAAATCATGATATAAAAAGAAGGTGTTAACACTATTTGGTGTTAGCACCTTTTTTTTATTTGGTTACTGAATCGAAGAAAATAATTACTAAATAAAAAAGAGTAGTTGCTAATTTTTATTCTTAGAAGTTCAGTTCCTAAAGCTACTTATGATCATAATACTTTTAGAAATTTTCAATTCAGTTAGTCTTCCAACTACTAAATCAAATGAAAAATAATTTCGTTTTGAAAATAAGAAATACAATTTCAGCACCCACTTAAGGTCATATTCTCTAGAAAAAACTAAAATCAAGGCTATTTGCTAAAGAATTTATTCATTTTAAAACTTATTGCCAAAAAAACAGCGATCATCTAACTGTATAATAATCAACTACTTATACATTAAATATCATTATCTCCATAAATTTTTTAGAATATATTATGGTCTAGTTTTTGAATTGTCAAAACATAAGTAAAAAGTATTGCGATAATAATTTTTGTTTATTACATTTGTGGCGAAGTCAAGCTTTACTTTTATCTTTTTTCAAGAAACATTTTTTCATAATAATATTTCATAATCGTAATATGTATTGGACATTAGAATTAGCACATCATCTCGAGGAAGGTCCTTGGCCGGCAACTCGTGATGAATTAATCGATTACGCCATCCGTTCAGGAGCACCTCTTGAGGTAATTGAAAACCTTCAAGCAATGGAAGACGAGGGAGAGATTTACGAAAACATGGAGGACATTTGGCCTGATTACCCGAGAAAAGATGATTTTCTTTTTAACGAAGACGAATACTAATCTTCTAGTTATAATAATCGTAACAAATTATCTACTTATCAGTCCATTTTGGATTGAGATTATAAAATTACTGCGTTATACTTTTTATAAAAAAGTTTTACATTCGTTGAGTGTAAAACTTTTTTTGTTCCCATCGGTTTTCTATTGCTACTTACTAGCCTAAAACGAATCAAAATAATTTCGAAAAATTAAATTCTGACGAGTTCACCGTTTCTTCTATTTTAAAGTAATAAAATCTGTATTTTTAGTTGCCGCAATTGATAACTTCTTTGTCACGATAAAAGCAAAATTCCACTCCAAAAATCTTATCGAAAATTTCAATTAAAATAAAAACATTAAGGTTATTCGTAACCTATTCTGCATATTTCGGTAAAACATAGACTTATATTTTTTTGATAAAATAACCTAAGTCTCTTCTAATTTGGTTGTCATTTTTTTAAAAAAAATAAAAAAACACGTCACATTATTTAGATAAAATATTTTAACTAATAACATATACATGGATAAGTAATTTTTCTTTTTAAATCATAGCATTAATTTTCTATTTAAAATAAATAATTATATACATATGTATTTAACTTGTAATCAATATATTAGTGAATAATTTTATTTCCTAATCATGAATACATTTTTCTAACTTTACTACAGAATGAATTATTATTAAAAATAATACATCAAATTCAAACATTTGTGACATAAAAGTTACTACTTTTATAAACACAACATTAATTTTAGGGACAATATAAATTAAGCAAACTTTAAATGAAGAATCTGATAGAAATCTCCAAGATTGTTACAAAGAAAAAGGTTAGAAAAATTGAAATTTTTGATGACCATTCCCTAAAACACAAGAATAGTAAGTTTAATGAATTTTATGAAGCTTTAATGGCTAATAAATTTAAGAACGATAGAGATGCAGCCTCTTTCCTTTATGACTGTAGTCCAACTGATGATAAATATCGACAACTCAAATCACGTTTTAGGAAAAGATTATTAAATACACTTTTCTTCTTAGATGTAAACCTCCCCTCCACCTCAAGCTATGATCGTGCTTATTATTCTTGTAATAAGGATTGGACACTTGTAAAAATATTAAAGTCCAATGAAGCAATCCATACTGCCTCTGCATTGGCAAGACAGATTTTGACGACAGCTTTAAAATTTAAATTTGCGGATGTAATTGTCAATTGTGCTAGAATATTAAGACGATATGCAGCACAGATGGGTGATGACAAAAATTATGAAATTTACGATCAACACAGCAAACAATTTCAAAATGTGTTAGACGCTGAAATTCGCTCGGAAGAATTATACCAACGAGTAATTATGAATTATCATAAACCAATTGGCAAAGCTTCGGATCTAGAGGAGAAGATTGGGACTTATTGTGACGCTTTAGTAGGACTTTCTGAGATTCATGATTCCCCCATAGTGATATATAATATGTATTTAGTTTGGGCATATCGATATGAAATGTTACGAGATTTTGATGCAATGTTAGAAGTTTGTAACAAAGCGGAAAAGTATATTGAAGATAATCCAGCATTCTATCAAGATGATAAATTAGCGACCTTCCAAATGAAGAAGATGTCAGCATATCTTCATTTGAGAGATTGGAAAAATGGGAAAATAAATGCTGAAAAGTGTTTACAGTCTTTCCCCAAAGGTAGTAGGACTTGGTTTAGCTTCATGGAATATTATCTCCTATTGGCAATTCATACAGAAAACCACGTTAATGCACTAGCCATTTTTAACGATGCCTCTAATCTTCCTAAGTTTAAAAAGTTACCAGCTCGTAATAGAGAAAAATGGAAAATCTATGATATTTTCTTAAATTATATTATCGAAAGCCAAGGAGACTCAAATCCAGTTTTGTTGACACAAAGACGCAAGAACTTCAGAGTTGCTCGCTTTATAAATGATCCAGTTCTTTACCCTAAAGATCAAAGGATATTTACTGTTTTGGTGGTTATAGCTCAAATGCTATTTTTAATTGAAAAGAAAAGTTATAACAATGCAGCAGAGAGGATTGACCGATTGAAAAGTTATGCGAATCGCCAATTAAAGAAAGAGGAATATTTTAGGACGATTCAATTTATTCGCTTGCTTCAACAATTAGTGAAAGCTGATTTTCAAATTGAAAATTTAAGCAATGTCGAAAAATATTATAATCGCTTAATTGAAGAACCATTTTTCTATCGAGGATTAATCTCAGAATTAGAAGTATTGCCTTACGAGAAATTATGGAATATGATTTTAGCAAGACTCTAAAACTATCCTTTTCGAAGATTAATAAAAAAGGCTTACCTAAAATACTACGAGGTAAGTCTTTTTTTTTGGAAAAATGTAAATAGTAAACATTAAATTTGTAAAAATAAATGAAACCTCATCTCCTAGAAAAAACAAAAGACAGGGAAATGAAGTTGGCAAGAAACACTAACAAAATAAAATCATCCTCCCTTGAAAAAAATAATAATTACCATAGATGGGCATTCTGCCTGCGGAAAATCTACCCTTGCAAAAGCATTGGCTAATGAGTTGAATTATGGATACATCGATACAGGCGCTATGTATAGAGCAGTCACTTTTTATTTTTTGGAAAATAGAGTCAACATCCAAAAGACGGCTGAAATGGAGAAAGCACTAAAAAGAATTAGTATCACTTTTAAAAATACGGTCGGTGGTAACCGTACCTACTTAAATGGTAAAGATGTGGAAGATGTTATTCGAAAAATGTTCGTTTCGAAAAATGTAAGCCATGTTTCTGCCATCAGTACTGTGCGTAGAATGGTTGTTAAACAGCAAGTAAAAATGGGGAAACTTAAAGGAATTGTGATGGAAGGTCGAGATATTGGAACAGTTGTATTTCCAAATGCAGAACTAAAAATATTTTTGACCGCAGATGAAGAGGTTCGAGTCAACCGACGATACAATGAGCTTACAAAAAAAGGACAAAAGGTAAGTGTAAAATCTATTAAAGATAATTTGCTAGAACGAGATCATATTGACTCCACAAGAAAAGATAGTCCACTAAAGAAAGCAAAAGAAGCTGTTTTAATTGACAATTCAAGTATTACTCAAAAAGAGCAATTAGCAATGGTTTTAGCCTTATCTACCGAAAGAATTAGGAAACTTTCGATAGTTGATAAAAATATAGTTCCAATAATATCAAAATCTGAGCACAAAAAGAACACTAGACCGGTTGATTCTAAGCGAAAAAATCTACCCATTTCTAAGAATAAAATAACAACAACTCAAAAAAAGATAACTCAAAATCAAACTAATAAAAAAGTAACTACTCAGAGCACCAAACCAAGTACTCAAAAAAGAACTGATCAGTCTACTAATGAAAATAAAAAAGCACCTCAAAAAAATACAATTCAGAATCAAACTAGTAAAAAAGTAACTACTCAAAGCACTGAACCTAAAACTAAAAAAAGAATTGATCGGTCTACTAATGAAAATAAAAAAGCACCTCAAAAAAATACAACTCAAAATCAAACTAGTAGAAAAGTACCTACTCGAGGCACTAAACCAAACCAAAACAAAAGGGCTAATAAACTTGCTCAGAATAAAAATTCAACACAACAAGGTTTACTTAAAATCCAAGGCGATCAAAAAACTGTGGAAAGGAAAACAAAACCTACACCTAAACCAAAGGCAAAACAACCTGTTAAAAACGTAGTACAACAAATAGTAAAATCTACTCCAACTTCTAAAAAAAAAGCAAACAAACCCACTCCCAAATCTCAAAAAAGTAATCATAAAAAAGTTCTATCAACCTCACGAGGTAAAAATTCTATCAAACAAAAAAATAAAAAAATCGGCACAAAAACACCTAATCAAAAATAATTGCCTAGCAACAAGCTAACCTAGAATCTTTAGAAAATCTTTTATAGATATAGATTTTTAAATAATAAAAGCACAATAATATTAGCCTACCTAAACCAATATGAAGAGGGGTTTTTACTTTTTATCTATTCTAGTTCTTTTAATTTTTCTCAATGCTTAAGAAGTGAATAGCACCAAGGTAAGAATCGATCTGCCTTTACGTAACTCTTTGAACAATTACGGTAGGTTACCAAAAAATCTTTTAACGAAAAATTACAGAGGTACTCAAAAAGATAATCACTCTTCCTTGTAGCATACCTATCCTTTTAAATGTTTTAACAAAATCAACGTTGATCCTCCGTTCATCTTTTTTAATACTTCAATGACCAAATTTCTCATGGCATTTGTACAAAAGAAACCACTCTTCTAATCCAAAGTAATCAAAGATATCTATCCTTAGAAGCCAAACATGAATATATATATATTTCCTTTTTTATCAAAAAAAAAGAAAGTGACAACCCAGGTTTCCCTAAATAAGTTAACTATTCAGCACATCGCTTAGTTGTAATATTTGATATTTCTTTCTTTCAAAATAACCATATTTAGTGTTGAAGGTTTTTTCAAGTTTCAAATAAAAAACCACCAAGCAAAAATTCGTTTGGTGGTTTTTTATTTTACAAAAATGAAATAACCTTATCGAATCAAAGTGACTTCACCTGATCGGGTCACTCTCTCACTTAAATCTCCAACTTCACATCCAATGGTTATTACATAGACATATACATCCATAGGAGCAGGTTTATCTCCATCCATTCCATCCCACGCTTCTCCTGTATTAGAGGAAAAAACAGGATTTCCCCATCTATTGAAAATCCTTATTTCAAAAACTTCTTCTATTTTTTCTTCTGTCAATGCATTGAAAGTATCATTCAATCCATCCCCATCTGGCGTAAATGCATTTGGTATTATTACTGATCCCGGATCACACGGTAAATTTACAGTAAGGGTAAAACTCCATTCTTTAGAACAACCTTCTTCATCTGTTACTGTAAAAACGTAAGTTGTTGTTGTTTGAAGAGGCAGTGCCATTGGGCTTTCACAATTTACACAACTTAACCCTGTTGTTGGCGACCAAACTGTACTCGCTATCGGATTAGTAGATACAATTAGTAAATCAGGCACTTGGAAAGAATCCGGATAATCAATTATTGCATCTCCAGGAAAGCCTGCAACCTCAATCCCAAATGGATCATCCACCACTCCAGACAAACCAGTATAAATACAATCTCCATCTTGAATTGAAATAGGGTAATCCCCTGCTGATAATCCTGTGAAAATTGGATTTGCTTGGAATTGTCCCCCGTCTAAACTAAACAACCAACCTGGTTGAACATTGGTTATAGATAATTCTCCATCATTTCCGTTTTCACACGTTGGAGATATAAAATCAGTCGTAATTGTAAAAGTGTTATCCTCTACAACTTCTACACTTCCAGTAGATGTACAAGAATTATTATCAGTTACTGTTACGTTATAAATACCGACAGGCAGATTGTTCACTATTGGTACATTCCCTGCTCCAACAATACTCCATTCATAATTAGTTGCACCTCCTGGATTAACAAAAACAGAAACAGAACCTTCGCTCCCATTTGGACAAGTCGAAGTAGATTGAAAACTCAAAGTAGTTGCTGGATAATTACTCAACGTTATTGCACTCGTAGAATCACATCCTAAAATCGAAGTAAATGTCTCAGAGTAGGTCATCGGTGTTGAAACCATATCACCATGAATCATCACAGATTCTCCAACACACACTATTGTATCTCCAGAAGTAGAAATAGAAGTAAATGAAAGCAATACAGTATCTACACTATAACATCCTGTTACTGAATTACTCGCTGTTACAATGTATTGCATCTCTTCATCCGGATTAATAACATTTACAGTTTGACAGGTAGTACAATCCAAAAAGTCATCACCTCCATCAATCGTTTGCCAATTGAAAGTATCAAAATTTCCAACTACTGTAAATGATGTATCCTGTGTAGGGCAAACGATCGCATTTTCAGGCATCGTCATATTCACTGTATTTGGTTCAACAATTATACTAACCATATCAGTTTGAACTCCGCCACATGAATCAATTACTGTTACAGTATAATCTCCTCCATCCCAAACGGTAAAAGTTGAATCCGTTGTTCCATCTTGCCACTCATAACTTACAAAGTGAGAACTTGCATTTAACTCTAAAGAAGAATTATCACAAATTGTGATTGTACCCCCTAAATCCAATTCGTAAGGTTCAGGCACTTCTGTAAATTGAACAATGTTATTTGAATAATCACATTCACCAATATTCGTTACAGGAAAATCTGAATTTAAATCATAAGGTAAGTTTATCGAATTATCATCATTGACCACGACGAAAACAGGATCGTCATATTGCGCAGGAATTGTGTATTCCACGAACGCACAACTATCAATAGGAACAGTTACACCAAGAACTTCTGTAGCCAAACCACTTGTAACTCCTGCAGTTGGATCACTTGTATAAAATGTAATTGGGGTTGTAAATGATAAAATATTATCTCCTGAATTACATACTTCCAAAGTAACTACCAATTCATTTAAAGCACATTGAACATCGAGGCTATTAATAGAAGCATCCGCTCCTAACTGTTGACCATGTTGCGTTAAGAAATTATTTAAAACTACATCGTTACCAACAATGTGATGTTGTTGTTGAGAAATAGGTAGACTCAAATCATCATCGATATTTACATTGAAGTAGGAGTTTTGATTCCAAACTTGTCGAGTTGTTTGCCACGGGGTGGTTAGTGAATTGAATGCTCTAAGTAAACCATTATCATTATTAACATCTCCTTGAGATAATGACCCTGAAACTAAAATCTCTGTTAATCCATCACCATCAACGTCAACAACTACTGGAGATTCAGCTCTAGTAGCAGAAAATGCAATGGTTGTAAATAGTAAATTTCCGTTTGTTCCATCCCATATTTCCATAGCCTCAGTCCCTCTCGAAACGATTTCAAAATCGCCATCTCCATTAAAATCAAACGCAACAGAGCTTGTAAGATTCAAATCACTATTAACAGCAGGAACGGTCCATTTCAGGTTAAAATCATTTTCCAACGCTATTAAAGCAGTTGTTGTTTTAAACACAATTTCTAACTGACCGTCACCATCAATATCGGCAATCGTAGACGGTGAAGCATTATCTCCTGGATCAAATTGTCCAATGATTGTATTAGTTTGTAAATCCCATCCATAAATCAAAGAAGAACTTCCTGGAATAACTGGATTAAAAACGGAAACAACTCCATCCAAATCTCCATCTTTATCTATATCCGCAATCGAGACAATTCCGTTATCAAGATTTGCTTCTACCACCATAGCAGCTACTCCATTATTAATGTCTATACTATAAACTCTTTTTCCCATCACCAATTCCAAACCATCACAGTTAGGACAAGCAGAGTCTTCTAATACATCTGCCGCAACTGATAAAACTGCATCAGCAGTTGTTATTGGAAGTACGGCAATAATAGTCAAGTCATCAGCATTAAAAATGGTATTATTTGCATAAACTTCAACCGAACCGTCTCCATTAAAATCCGCCAAACCAACTGTTTCAGGCCAACCTGTTCCAGAACCATCTAAAATTTGTGAGGCTGTAAATGTTCCATCATGCTCAAATCGAGTCAAGGTAGAACCACCATAATAAAATATTTCACCAGTTCCATCTTTGTCCACATCAGCTACTGCGAGATAACTATGATCGTCCACCCCAGACACTGGAATTTGTAATTCTTCCTGACCATTTAATCCATCCAGAATAATAATTCGATTATTTGTTAACGACTCTTGAGGAATAATTACTTCAGGAATCCCATCGCCATCTATATCTGCAGTCACCGGTGTTCCTGTCATAGAGACATTCGTATTACTCTGCCATTTTAATTGCCCCTGTACAATATCACTAGAAGTATTAACAAATAAACAATCATCTACACATTCATTATAAAATGCTAAATCACAACCATCTTGTCCACAACATGCTGGATCAAAACAATCAATCAAACCATTTCCATCATCATCAATTCCATTATTGCAAATTTCTCCACAAATGATTTCACTCACTTTTAATGAATCAACAAATTCACAAGCTCCCATCGAAATAGTCAATACATAAACTCCGGTATCTCCAACTGTAATCATCGAAGTAGTAGCCCCCGTACTCCACAAAAATTCAGCTCCTAAAATTTCTGTTCCTAGCGTTACAGAATCGATGTTACAAATAGTAGTATCATTTCCTAAGTCGAAAGCATATGGATTACTATTTGAAGTGACTCCAATAGGTATGATAGTTCCTACCGAATTATCAAAATGTTCCGTTCCTGTTTCTATGTTGTTATTGAAAAAAGAAGAGTTATTAATATTTACTACAGCTGTTGAAGTTACACTTGAACTAGAAACATCTCCCCCAAGGAAAAGAGCCCCACCTTCTGACATATTGTTAAATCCTGCTCCATTAGTTGAAGTTGCAGAATTATTAAAGAAATAACAATTGTCAATAATAAAACTATGATTGTTTGGAGAAGAAAAATTGGATCTATCAAAAATCGCGATAGCTCCCCCTGCATTTCTATTAAGATCAAAATCCCCCGAATCACCTGCAGAAGTAAAAACAGTATTATCACAGAAATAACTTTCAGAAATATTTATCTCTGATAAATAAAATAGTGATAATGCCCCTCCTGTTGAACCATTAGCTAATTGCTCTGCTCGATTACTAGAAAATTCGGAATTGGTAATTGTAATTGACGAGTTTGTATTGGTGGGGACAGTATCATCTATTCTTCCATTAAAGAAGATTGCCCCGCTTGCTGTTCTTCCATCATTTGTAACGGCAGCATCAATAGTCACGTTGTTTAAAAACTTACAATTATCCACTGAAACATCTAAAGTTGAGGATAAATTATTTATAATAAGAACTGCTGAACCACCTGCAAAAAATCCTCCTCCATTCGGACAATCTACCTCGTCCGATTGAGTATTTTGTATAGTAATATTAGCATAATTAATTTGATGAATAGCATCAATCCCATTATTTGGAAGTACTGGTGGACAAGAAACTCCTGAATAATTATAAACAAATCCTCTCCTCACTCCATCTCCATCGATGATCACATCGCCATCATCCTCTACCCCATAAAACGTAACAGTATAATCTTCCGGAATCAATGCTATCGGAGTTGTACTTGGAGAGGCAGCAGGCAAACTGTAAGTTCCACTGTGCACAAAAATCGTATCTCCACTACAAACCGAATTATCCAAAGCATACTGAATCGTTCGACATGGATTTCCAACATCTCCACACATAAAGGCATCCACACCAGTCGCTGCATCAACATGAGAATTTCCAAGACAATCAACCACTGTAACTTCAATTGAATAACTAACTGAACAATCTGCATCTGCATTACCAGCTGTCAAGGTTAAAGTGAAAGTTCCAGTAGTATCAAATTGATAAACTAAATTTGCTCCTGTTCCAATTTCTAAACTATTCAATGTCCAGCTAAATATTGTAGCAGTCGGATCAACTGATGCACTTACAAAAAATACCTGAGGTGCTCCTGCGAAAATTGTTGTATCGTTTCCCGGACTATATGATAACTCCTCAATCGGATTATCACAATCCGTATCACAAACTATGGACCCTGTCAAACTAACTCTAGGGCCATTAATGAAAAATGTCATCCGATCTGCTTGCCCTTGGGTAAAGGCTGTCAAACATTCTAAAGGATTAATATCCATATAATTTTCACGCATATCATTTACATCTGTCGTAAATGGATTGTTCGCACTTGCATCATCTGCATCGGTAAAACAACTATTTTCATCTACGTTACAAGGCGCTTCTGCCATTGTCCAATCCGGAGGAGTATCACAAACTCTATCTCCATCCAACAAACAATTATCATTTCCACATCCAGCTTGGAAAGTATGATACAATCCTAGATAATGTCCCATTTGTTGTACTAAAATAGTAGAATTTTCGGGAGTCGTTCCAAAATACTCAGCCTCTATTACAATTCCATCTCTATCTGTTCCATGAAAAACTGGTAGATAGGAATATCCTCGAACGTCTCCTACCAGGGCATCACTTGACAAATCAGTAACTACCCAAATATTAATGTATTTTGTTGGATCCCATTTATCTATTTCTTTTAATAATAAATCCTCCGTTTCAATTATTACGTTTGTCAGAAGTGATTCTTCTCTGGTGATTCCAGTAGCAGGATCTCCTGCTGAATTATTTTTTGCTAAACAAAATTCAATCTCTGTATTTACTCCTGTACCAAACGATCCATCAAATGCAGCATTTAAATCTGAAATAGCCTGGTCTACTTGATCAGCAGAAATATTTGTTCCCGTTCCTACTGCTTCACCAGAGTGGACTATATGCACGACAACTGGCAATGTAAAATCTGCCAAAATACTTTCACTTTGATTAGAAAGATTACTTGTATAGTTAAAGGCTTGCTTTTCCTGATTGGCAATTTTTGTCTCAATGGAAGGATCAGCATCAATGGCTCGTTGTAACATATGATCATGCGCACTAAAAAGATAATCATTTGCTCCTTGCAAGATATTATAGCCAGTGGGTGTTTGTGCATATCCAACACTCAATACCCCAATGATAATTGAGGCAAAAATAGTAATAGAAAAGCTTTTTGTAAATCCGTACATATTTATTGTTTTTGTATAAAAAAGTGCATCTAAAATTTGACCACAAAATACGAGATGAATTTCGATTTTTAGTTATAAAAATCGAAATTAGATTGGGCATAAATAGCCTGAAATATAAAAGAAGATAAATAGTCTTATTTTGAGATTGATATATTATTTAATTGAGAAGGTTAAAATACGATAAAAATTATTTTTTTAGCAAAAAAATTGAAAATGTGATAGATAGGTGACGTTACGGAATCTTGAAAAAAATCCAAATAACCTATTGATAAATAGGTTGTTCTCCCCAAAGTGTTTGTGGTTCAAATGTAAAAGACAAGCTATTCTTTACGAGAAAATAATAAAATAACTAACTACCAAATAATAGATTTTGGGAACCTAACCTTCTACAAAAAAAAAATTCACTTAATCTCGTTCCACCTAATCCTAAAAAATTTGATTGACTTTTCTCAAAAATTAATTCAAATGAGCGAAAAGTAAGAAAAAAAGTAAATCAAACTTCAAAACAAAAATTACATGCCAAGAATCCAATCAGAAACAAATTTCATCGCTTCCTCATTAAAAGTCTCTTCTATTTTTCCATACTCTGAAGGAGCTCCTGATTCTGCTTTTTGAAACAAATGATTCAAGCCTTTAAACTCTTTAATTGTTAGATTGCTGTTCCCAGCTTTAATTAAACTATTTTTTATTCCTTCCAAGTTTTCCTTTGAGGTCACCTGTAAATCCAACTCACCATTAATCGCCAAAACAGGACATTTTACTTTTGACAAATAGTATACTGGATCAAATTGTATAAAATAAAGAAACCATTCGTCTAACATCATACCAAGCTGACCTTCAATAAATTCCTCTCTATTCTTCCCTTCCCTCTCCTGAGCAGACAACATATTAAATCCCTCTGACAAAATATTCGTCAAACCTTTTCGCAAACCATTTGTGCTCATTTTAGAATTGTCATACATGAAATTAAAAACTTGTTTTGTAATTTTAGCATTCGTTTTACGTAAATTTATATCTACCCCTTCTGCCTTTGAAATTTTATCCGTTTGCAACATCATCAATTCGGGAATCTTAATTCCAGGCCCAGCCAAAAGCACAATAAAATCAACAACATCATTTTCACTTGCAACGATTGGAGCAATCATTCCTCCTTCACTATGCCCGCACAATCCAATTTTTTTCCCTGTCATTTCCTTTCTATTTCTCAAAAAGGAGATCGCAGCATTAACATCATCAGCGAAGTCTCTTGATGTCGCCCCTTTAAAATTTCCAGTTGACTTTGCTACACCTCGATCATCGTACCGGAGCACCCCAATCCCTTTTTTAGTAAAATGATCTGACAAAACTAAAAAAGGTTTATGTCCCATCAACTCTTCATTTCGATCTTGCGGCCCAGAGCCTGTAATAAGTACAACTATTTGTTCAAATTTCCCACCAACAGGAGTGGTCAAAGTACCTGCGAGTTCATGACCTCCTTTTAAATTTACAAATTTCACCTCCTCTCGGCTATAATCAAAAATTTTAGGTTCTTGTGGTCGAGCCAATTCCTTTTTCTCGATTTTCTCACGGGTCATTTTTAATGGCAAAGACATTGATCCTTGTTTAAAAGTTCCTTCTATTATTGTTTTCTCATCATTCAGGGTTGCCGTATATTTCATTCCAATATTTGACATTTCAATTGTCAATTCTTTCCCCTCCATAACTACTTTTTCAACTGAAATTCCATTTGCTCCTTGGTCAGGGCTATCCATAGTTGCTTTCAATCTTCCATCATCCTTAATGATATGAAAAACGAGGCGTAATTGCGTCCCTTGAACTTCTAGAGCCCCATTCCAATCACCTAAAATACTTTGAGCATTGATCAAATTTGAAATCGATAAAAGAAACACAACTATTATTTTGTTCATGATGTTAATTTTTTAGTATTTGATTGGGGCAAATTAAATTGTAAAATATAGTTAAGATAATGGTGAATGATTATGACAAAATGAAAAATATGTATTTTTGAACAGAAAGACTAACAGATAATCAGTCTAACGCATCTAGAATTTTAAATTATAATTAAATTCACAAGCAGCATTGCTATTAAAGAAAAGTATCTTTTATATGATCTCAAATTCAAGA
>ENA-ORDA01001462-ORDA01001462.1-marine-metagenome-genome-assembly--contig:-NODE-1462-length-19855-cov-3.090454_pt1 | contig 19855 bp, 13 predicted proteins | sample MGYA00237778_ERZ508506 | MGnify/ENA primary metagenome ERZ508506 (study PRJEB26177, sample SAMN06267891) | marine metagenome | isolation source: Monterey Bay, California, USA | place: Pacific... | reverse complement strand
GGTAAACTGCAAGACTGGTGGTCCTTGCGGACGTAAGAAGGCTGGAAAAAAAGGCGCTTCATACCCGGCTTGTAGACCAACTCATGCAGCTTGTAAGAAGATTAAAAACAAGAAATACAAGAAGAGGGGTCCAGCTAGAAAGAGCTGGAAGAAAAAGAAGTAATTACTTCTTACCTTTAGCTTTATCCATTGCCTTAAATAATGGCTCTATTTTAGGCTTTCCGGCTGCTTTCCAACAATCGTAACAATAGAACGAGCGAAACCCCTTTATCTTTTGCGAACTATGACAAACAGGGCACCACTTCGTTGTAGCAACTTCTTTAGGCATTATTGTTCGTCAATCCACTCCTGTGCTTCCTCTTCTGTACAGGTGGAAAATACCCATTGATCAGAAGAGTCTAATATCTTAAATGGAGGTGCCTCACCTCCTGCTGTTAAAGGTAGGTTAGTAGTATCAACTATTGTATATGCCATTAAAGATACTGTTGAGTGTAGCTTTCTTTCTTAAGAGATAATCCTGTGAGAGTAAGCTTACCATCTCCCCTATCAGTATAGTTAGCTGGATTCTCTTCACTCTCATCAACCTCTTCAGGCTTAATAGTGACTTTACTCTTACGGCGCTGCCCATCTGGAATAGGAAGTAAATTAGGAGCATATTGCTCACAACTACCAAGACAACAAGGAATAGAGCATTGATCTGTGTAACGACCGCCACCTGTATCAAGTGCAATATCAAGTACAACATCGAGTGAGGATGTTTGATCAGATGCAGGATACCTTGCAGGTGAAGTGTCTTTAATATTAATAACACGAATATGAAGTCCTGAATCAATCATCGAGTCAATATTCTCTTTGACATTATCAGCAAGATCTTTATATGCATCATCGCTTTTAAAGTTATCATTAAACTTGAATACATCTCCTACGAGAAAACCCCCACGCTCGTAGCGTTTCATGTAAGACTCTAAAAGAGTTGTGAATTTGTTCGATTTAGCCATACTATTATTTAGTCACTCATATAAATATTTATACACATTTTATGGCAGTAAGGTTAGATAATTTACAGATCCCAGCTAGTGAAAAGAAATCACTTGAGAGTGGGTATCTATATAAAGATATAAAGTTTGATCTCAAGACTAGTCGATTTACTAAATCAGAGCTCTATGGTACGAGTGAGCTTAAAGATTTAGATGAAATTCAGGATGGTCAAGCTGTTATTAATTCTATTAAGAATATTCTTACAACAACTCCAGGTCAAAAGTTACTTAACCCATTGTTAGGTCTTGATTTTAGAAGTTATCTTTTTGAGCCTATTAACTCGACAACATCTTACTTTTTAGGCTACTACATTTATAATAACCTAGGTATTCAAGAACCTCGTGTAACTCTTAATAAATTAACAATTACTGAGAATCCTGATCAAGGTGAGTATATTATCGACATTACTTTTAGTATTCCTAACCTAGATATCTATAATTTAACTCTAAATGCTACTCTTAACCGAGATGGGTATGTAGCGGTGTAGATTAAATAATAACGTAGTATAATATGAGCTTACAAGACTTCACAGATTACAAACTTCCTAAAAACGCTTACCTTACTTTTGATGCTAATACTCTTAAGAGTCTTATCATTGAGCGTTTAAATGAAAATGAGTCGTTTACAGATCAGAACTTTGAAGGTTCTAACTTTAGTGCATTCATCGATGTAGTAGCTTATATGTATCATGTATTGCTTTTCCAGCTTAATACTACATCCAACGAGTCTACGTTTAATACTGCTACTATTTATGAGAATATGAACAAGCTTGTATCTAATATTGGATACAAACCTCTTGGCGATCAAACAGCTCTACTTAATTTTAATTTATCTGCTGCTAATATACCTACAGATGTATATACTATACCAAGGTTTAGCTCCGTAGTAGCTGGAGGTATTTCTTTTGTTACAATAGAAGATACAACTTTCCAAAAGACAACAAATACTACACTCGAAGCAGTAGCACCGTCAAACAACACCCTCTACCAAGGAGCAGTTAATGAAACTATCTTTACAGCAACTGGTGAACCATATGAGAATATAACTCTTGTTGATAGCTTTACATCCCCACAGCTAGTAAAAAGTGTAACAAATTTAGATAGTGCTACGTTTATTTCAGATAATGCATTTAATATATTTGTTAAGAACGCTGTAACTGGTGTTTGGTCTGAGTGGTATGAATGCGCTTCTTTGTTTCTTGAATCTGCTGAAAGTAAGAGTTATGAAAAGCGTTTGAATTCATCTGGTAATTATGAGTTTAAATTTGGTAATAATTTAAATGGTAAGCAGCTAGAAAGTGATGATACTATACTCATATTCTATGTAATCTCTGATAACGAAGCCGGTATAACAGGTCCTAATACTCTGGCTAACGCCGCTTTTAACCTATACGGTTCAACTAATTTTGAAGCCATTAAGAGTGTACTATATAGCGAAGATCAAAATTTAATTACTTCAACAGAAGTTGCTAATGTAACAGTAAATAATAATAATAGTACTTTACCACCAAAGAAGGCAGAGACTACAGATGATATTAAAACTAACGCACCTAAAGTATTCGCTTCGCAAAACAGGCTTGTTACTAAAGAAGATTACGAATATCAAGTTAATAGGAATTTTAATAATATAACTAAAGATGTTAAGGTTCTATCTAATGATGAGTTTACATCTAGAGTATTAGGATATTACACTGAACAAGGTCTCGGTCAAGGTAATGATGATGCGCGTATGCTATTCTCTCAAGTTCAGTTTTCTACTTCTACTAGCTTTAACAATGTTTATATCTATACAGTGCCTAGTGGAGATCCTACATTAAATAGTTTATCACCAAAATATCTTAATGCTGCTCAAAAACAAATTATTGCTGATTTTTGCAACAATAAAAAGGACATAACACATAATGTTGTTGTGACTGATGCTTTATTTAAAGCATTTGCGTTTGGTGTTTCTAATACAGAGATAGCTAGCTTTGGTGACAGTGATAGTGTTGATGAAATCGTACAAGCTAGTTTAATACGTGTTACTGTTGATAAGAATCAAGCTTCTAATAACGGAGCCATAAAAAGTGCTGTTTCAACTATACTTAATAATTACTTTAGTAAACTACAACTTGGGGATATTATTAATGTAGCTTCTATGACTAATGATATACTTAATATTCAAGGAGTAACAGAACTACACACAGTTAATGGTGATGCAGAGATTCCTAATTTAAGCTTTGTTGTTTGGAATCCAGATTATAAAGATAGTGATAGAGCTATTCAATCTCTTAACTACCAATTAGCAGATTTTGAGTATGCATATTTTTATGATATTGCTAATATTACTAATAAGATAGCAATAAGACGGTTGTAAACGTAAGTTGAGTGATTAAATATGTTATATGTCGCTCAGTTCTCTACAACTCGATCAATCCGGTGAATTTGATCTTTTGTATAATTTCTTCTATGTGAAGAACATTAGCGGTGAGGAAACATATGAAGGGTTCGCGTTACCCTTTGCACCACTTTCCTTTATACCTAACTTAGATCCCACTATTCAAGATTTTGTATCTAATAAGCGCATAGTATGGGATTTTGGAGATGGTACAACTGCAGAAGCTGTATCTGCTACTCATGCATTTGATAAACCAGGTTCATATAGAGTAAATTGTTTTCTTTATGATGATGCAGGTAATGGTTATCTAGATACTTTCCATGCTGATGTTAACATTAAAGACTTTGTTCAAGATGAGTTAGTAGTAACTAGTTCAGCAGATATAAATCATAAAGCTGGTAAAGTAGTTAATCCAATAAACGTAAAACGTTATAATTCTTATAGAACCTTAAATACCGGATTATCAACGATCGTTCCATACGCATCAGGTGCAACTTTATCTAGCAGCGAGTACGATTTCTTTAAAAATGGTTACGATAAATTAGCGTACGGGCATTTATATCCTAGTTATTCTTTCGTTCAAATACTTACTTCTAACGGTATAGTTGAAACTCTTAACGTTAATGCAATTGAAACTATAGATACCCCTTTATACGTTAAGTTAAGTAGTAATGAGATTGTATATACTGATGAATCAGATATAGATGGATTTTTTGCTGGAGTTTCTGGTACATCAGATGTATACTTTAAGAGTGATTTTGTTGATAATTATAATTTAATATTTGGTTTTCAACAAGGTGATATATTCGAATATGCAAATACTACCAACTATGGTATGAAAGCAACTATTACCTCGAATGCACAATATAATAGTTTAGACTTTTCATCAAATGGTATTGATGGAGAAGGAGCTGATAACTTTAGTGTATTTAATATAAGCTCAGAGAAGTTTGCGGGAACTAAAATAGCGTTTGTTGCCAAAGTAAAAGATCAGGATAATTTTAGTAACCGATCTGCACCAGTGTTAAGTGCTACTCAAGGTAGTATTAGTGCTATTAATTTTAAGTTAACTGATGGTACAACAATTTATGATGCGGAGTTTACGTCGGATTTTGGAACTCTCTCATCTTTATCTAATGGTGGATTTTACAAAGGTTATTTTGTATCTAACAATACTGTACCTCTTAATAATGTATACTTGTCCGGAGCACAAGGTAACTATAATGGCGTTTTCTTAAACGGAGCAAGTAATACATTTACTATTAATCCTAGTAGCTACTATACCATAGCAAAACAGAACGAAAATATAGACTTTGAAGATGCATTTAAAGAAATTGCTATCCAACCTCTATTTACTGATGCTAGAGTCTTAATGAAAGACTTTTTAGGAACAGTTTTCGGCGACTTAAGCTCTACTCAAGATTCAATAGGTAAGGCTACGTATGAAAAGATCCAAAACTTTTTAAAGAATAATACAGTTATAGATGAGAGTAACATCAATCAACTTGATGGGTTACTTCAAATGCTCGATTTACCTAAACTTAATAAATACTCTCTACCTCCTAAGCTAGCAAGATTAATGGATTTACTCTCTATTAGTAAGTCAAAGCTTTTCGGTAAACGAAATAGAGATAGAACTCAGTATCAATCTTATGGATATAGATCTAATAATTTTTATGGTTATAACTTAGGTGAGAAACTTACACCTAACAGTATTATAGTTCCAGGGGATCCTATAGTAGCAAATGAACTATATAGTGGTAAGTATATAACGCTGAATACATCTCTACCATTAAGTGCGAGAATTGCTCCAACCATAACTATACCAGATGGAATAGTATATCGTACAGTTACAGGAGTATTAACAGCTACTTCATCTGAACGTATATCCGAAGGTGAGCCTATAACGTTAGAACGTGCATCTAATTGCTCAGTACTTACAGAAGCATTATCCGGTCTATTAACAGAGGATATAATGTCATCAACTCAATTTTATAATCTTAGTGATTATAATGAAACCTGGGGTTGGCCATTATTATCCGGTGGTAATAGAGAAATTACAGATATCTATTCATTCTATTATCAAGCAAGTTCTGTTGGTGACATTACTGATTCTATTATTAATTTCGATGATCCTAACAATACGTTAACTTATGGTATCACATCTTACAACGATTGGTCAAAAGATAACGGTATTATGTCTAATATCTTTGCTAACTCACTTTACGAAGGCTTGAACCTTTTTGATACCTAAATAATTATATCGATGTCTAACCAATCACTCAGAACAGTTGTAGTTAACTACTCTATCACAAACTCAAAGATTGAGAATGATGATTATAGAGATAATGTTGCCCCGTTCTCCTTTCTAGACTTTATAAATTATACTCAAGCAGATTATTCACCAGAAGAATATAGCTCTTTTTATAGCTCCTATCTTCAAAACTGGTACTCGCTTCAAGATATATCTGCTCAAGAGCAAAAAACACAATTTAAAGATTACTATCAACAATTTATTAAAGAGATTGTTATTAGCTATACAACAGAGAGTGAGAAAAGATTTCTTGAAAATATAGACTTCAATAATTCCTCCGATCTTGATATTGCTATACCATTTTTTGCCAACAGGTTAAAAGATATTGCACTCTTTTACAAGAAGAAGAGAGATGAAGGTAAGTATGTTATTGATAGAAATAAGCTTAAAGGAAGCACTACAGGTGTTGAAAAAGCAATTTTCGATAATATTTATAATTTTATATTTACAGCGGAGGATTCAAAAGAAGTAGAAACTGCTACTATTGCTGCTTCAGTAAGTGGACTGGGTATAGAGATAGAAGAATTTGTTGACGTATATGGTGATTATTTTGATTTACCATCCGGTGGTGAAGCCAATAATATTAATAATATAGATACAAAATATTATTTAGATCCTTTAGCAATCGAAGCTATTACTGGTCAAAAAAACTTTATCGGTGCTATTAGAACCTTTAAAATTAATCCACCGGCTGTTACACCAGAGGAGTTTGATGCTATATGTAATCCAGATAATGAGCTTGTTCAAGCAACTAATGCATATAAAACTGGTGGTCTTAGTTTAGCAGAAGTATATAGTCTTAAGCGGTCATTAATTAAGAAGTATTTAGGTACAGATATCTACTATATAGATACTACCACTACCCCACCTACATCTGGATTATTAATTGCTGCTGATAATCCAACTTCAAATGCATTAAACTTACTAGGTGCAGATGCAGCACAAGTTGAGTCAAATGACGTTAGATTATTGAGAGATATAGGGTTAAACTTTAAACCAGATAATATAGGTTTATTTAAGTTACAAGCTGAAACTTACACGTATTCAATTAATCTTTCCGCTTTAAGTAACGAATTTGTTATTTTTCCAGATCCAAATAAGTATGGTAATGTATCAGTTAACCCGGTTAGTAGTTACCCGGTATACTATAAGTTTGATTACCGTGATAATGTAAGAAACGTTTCTAGTGGTATAGCTTCTGGTGATCCAAAAATTACAAATAAAGTTACTACTTTTGAGCCATATACTACAAAAGAACGTAATAGCACTCAATTAAAAGAGTTAAATGATATTAGTTATAAGCTAAACTTTACAGATCTGTTTGATCAAGGAGTTATTGATAAATATCAAACAGATATTTTTGGTAATGAATATGCTTTACTTAAGTATACACCACTACAACCAAGAATTACAGATCAAGACTATATTAAAAACTTATTATTAGATGGTCATACTTTTTGGGATATAAATGAAGGTTATAATTTTAACTATAGTACGGCTAGTGTAAATGGTGATACTATTAGGTCTGGATTAACAGCTAATACAAACGGATACCAGGGGTTAAACACCTTTTTAACGTTATATTTTAGAGAATTTTCACCTTATCAAAATCTTATTAAGAAGACTAGAAATCTCAAGCCGTTCTGGCGTGATGGTGGGGCATTTACCTTTTTTGATGGTAGTGAGTTACCTAATCCAATATCTGGAATAGGTCCAGATTTTCCTTCACCACTTAATTACTATTACACAGTTCTTGCAGAAGGTACCTTTCCTGAAGAGGTTGTCTTAACTACTGATCAGACTCCGCTATCTGATATTACAACTGAAGCAGATTTTCTTCTTGCTACAGGAGATGTTGAAATTGACTTTACGCAAGATATCCGATATTACCTATCAGCGGGTGACCCTTATACTAATTACGATGGGGGATTCTTTACAGATGAGGTAAATCTACCTAATGATTTTATTTATTCAGATAATTATCGATATCTAGATAACCCTGATCCTCGTGGTGCTACTGTATTATCAACATTATCTTCTCAAGATCTAACTCTTACGACTGAAGAGCGTAAAGCTTTGGATGGTAGATTATATGTAAAGAATGGTTCTTATTCTGATTCTCAACCACTCTCTACTGCACTTTCAAACATACTTCAAAAGTATTCAACAAGTGTTCAAACAGATATAAATCTATCTTTACTAGATTTTGATATTATACAAAATACTATTTTCTTAGAAACTAAATCTAATCTTTTAATAGATAAGATTGAGTATAAAGATTCTAAATTTAATAAGCCGAGTACAGTTAACACATTATATAGTGTAAGTAGCTCTGTAGGTGCAGAAACGTTCTCAAATAGGTTCTACGTAGAGAGTACTGGTAAGGTATACTTTGCTAGATTTCAAACTATTGGAGTTAATAGCTGTGAAGCTTCACCTAAAAACAATCTTACAGTTTACCCGGAGATTTATGAATACTCTATACTAGATAACAAGGTAAATAGAGTTTATCCTGCCGATACAGCATCTACTACTTTAAGTGTATTTAACGTTAATACCGCAGCTTTGAGCTTAGGTTTAAGTGCCTTGAGAAACTATACAATTGAAGAAGTTCATACACCGAAAATAGCATATAATAAGAAAAATGATATATTTAAGTTAACTTATATTGTAAATGATCTTAATGATATGTCACATTTTATCGATGTATCGTTTAAGCAGGTTGATAATGATCTAACATTACAGAGTATTTACAAATATGAAGATAATGATGATATATTAAGATCAACCACATTTGGATTAAGTTCGATGTTTGGCTCTATATCAGCTAACTCCGGAGCATTCACACGCAATACTAACAACTTTACTGTTACAATCTAATGTCAAATATTTTTATTAAATTACCTGCTTTAAGTGGGACAGCGCTTCAGTCATCTATATCTGCAACTTTAGAAGAAGTTACTTTTAAAGGCGCGCCGTCTATAATGTTTGTACTTACAGGTATTGATGAATCTAAGAGCAAAGCTCTTACATTAGATATTAACTGGGGTGATAATAGTAATATCGAGTACTATCAAAGAGATGTTGTTTATGATTATAGAGAGCAATCTATTTTAAACGAAGTACTATATGGTAAAATTGGTGGTAGTGTTCTAGAAGAATATGAGCATACATATACCCCTACTCTAAGCACGCAAGTAACAAGTCTGAGTGTTCAATTTCTTATATATTTCAATGATGGCTTTTTTGCTAATATCTTTCAACCAATTAGGTTATTGAAAGAATCATACTATGATAGTATTGAAAAACTTGGTATCCTTAATACTCAAATGATCGGCACATCTGCATCAAATACTATTGCTAACCTACAATCTAGATTTAATAGGAGAACCTATACTACATTCTTCGATAAAGATTGATTGCAACAACTAGCTTCCAGATTAAATAAGTATAATGAGTTCTTCATATACAAAATCTGTTAGTTCAATCTCTTTCCCAACAGGGGAATATGACGATAGATTTGTCACACTAGATCAGTATGATAGTGTTTTAGAGCAAGGATTTCAGGTAAATAATATTACCGCGCTATCAGGTGCGAAAGATAGTAAAATTAATAACTATACATCCTTTCATATTACTAACAAAAGTAAGCTTTCTGATTTTTTGCAATTATCTAGTATAGCTGGAGATGAGAGTACATCATTTGTTACTAAATTAGGATTTCAACGAGCTTTAGGAGAACTAGACCAATATCTATATATTTTTAACTCTGATGGTGAGGTCGCGACCAACCAACAAAAGCCTCTTGGCGTACGTCCTTTAAATGCAGCAAATTCATTTAGTAATAATTACTTTTTCGAAATAGAAGCACTTAATAATAATTTATTAAGAATTAAACATAATAACGGTATATTTGATTTTTACCTTAATTATTCAGGTGTGTCCCTATCAGGTGGAGAGTTTGTTTTCTATCAAAATACTGATAACTACAAGGAAATAACGCAAGAGCGAAATGATGTTTTCCGATATAATTTAGACGATGATGGTTACTTACAGTTATTTAAAACTATTGGTACAACCCTTACCATCTTTACGTTAAGCTCTATACCTACCGGTATAGTACCTATTATGGCCCCTCTACAACCTTCTGGTTTAAATAGAGATTTTAATAATTTAATTAATATTGATTATAACCTCGATACTAACAAGCAGTTTCTTAATAATAGCTTTATTTCATATAGCTCAAAAAATGCATCTAATTTAACTCTTAATACACAACGGAGTTCATTTGATGATAATGGTCAGTATATGTTTATCACTAACTATAATACAATATCTAGTGATAAGATGCCTATTAACTACTTTGCTCTCGACACTAGTAGATCTGAATTTAACTTTATTAAGCGTGGTAGTAATTTAATTGATACTCCTTATGGATTACCTGGCTATGAAAATCGAGATTATAACAACCTCTATCTAGGTAATGATCAGGAAGGAGGATTAACAAATCCTATACTAAATTACACCTTTTACAATAAAGATGTATTTATTACTAATGGTACGGATACTTACTTCCAAGCACCATCTTCAACTTACCCTTATACTAAATTAAATATAAATGATTCTACATTTGTAAATAATGGCGCTTTTGCTGGACCGACGCCACAGCTTTCAGATAAGATTTTTATTAAACGGCAAAATTCTACTCAATATGATAATGGTAGGTATTTATGTACTTGGTTATCTGGTAGTTCATTAGAAGAAACTGGTATCTGGGTTGATAGATACTACTACCCTGATAAAATTACAAAAACAGCAGCTCTTTCAAGTTCAGCTCGATATGCACCCGCGTTAAATGATAGTGTTGATGGTGTTGATTTATCTGTTGCAGATGCTGTTCTAGCGAGAGAAAAGTTTTTCGATAAAAAGAGTGATGCGGCTATTGAACCTAATATCGATATTAAATATCAACGTATCGGTGGCGCGGATATTACAGAAATTATCGATTCGTCTGCTCCTTTAATATCATCGTATGATAGCTATATCACATCTAAAATTGTAAGAGGTGAATCAGAAAATATTTGTGTAGATTACACCGGTAAGGAATTAACTTTTAATGGTAGTAACTATACCAGTTTTAATGTTCAAGATGCAATTAATGACTCTAAATCATTTACCTTGAACTTCGATATGTATCTAGATCCTACGGTTAATTATGGTTTTGAATTAATTGGTAATAATACTAACAGAGGATTTGGTATTTTTCAAGATCAGACAGTAACGCCATTTATACATGTTGTTGGAGATTATACTTTGTATATATACAATACGGATTTTGTATTACTTAACAAAGTAGAATTTAAAACAAAAATTAAACATGTTTTCAAGAGAAGTGCATTAGATGATTATATTGTTGCAACTGCTGGTAATATATATTATAAAGTAAATACTCAAGGTAATAAGATTAAGCTTGAATGTGGTTCAGGTATTTTAGATTACTATGGTACACATATGGAGCATGATCATATTGACTTTATATCTTCTGATCAAAAGACTACTCGGATGAATATTAACACTATGTCTGTATCTGCTCTTTCTTCTACAGAGTTTGATGTCTATAAGGATGAGATGTGTTTGTATGATAATGTAGTAGATTACAATGATACAGTTTATAAGTTGCCAGGTTCAAAAACTAAATGGGAAAACAATAATACATTCTTTTACAAAGTAAGTAATTTTATAGTTAAGCATAATATAGATTTTGGACCGCAGTCGTTTCTTAAGTCAAATGACCAAATCGTTGACTTTAATATTTTAAATGATACTATTGTAACTCTAACTACAGATAAATATTTTATACATAACACTAGCGCTGTATTTTTGCTATCTGGTAGTATAGGTGATATTAATATACCAATACCTTTTAATGATACTACGTTTTCATTATCTGGTGGTGCATTCACATCTATTGATTGGGTTAATGAATATATTGAAGGTATTCAATATCAATACCCAGTAATTCTTGCTGAAGGAAGTGATAAAAACATGTATTTAGCAAAAGGGTTGTTTCCTACATTAACAGCTACAGCTCTATCAGGTGTTTATCTATGTGATAATACAAGTCAAAATAATCTTACTAATTATAATGCTATTAATCGGATTTATAATAATACATCTATAGATTTTAAATTGAGTTTAAGAAATTATCTGGATACCGAGGATGTCCTAAATCAGACCATATCTTTCCAACCAAGCTCTTTTGAGCCAGGATTTTATAACTTCACGTATAGGCTTGATAGTCTACAAGGTAATTCTTCTTTATATATAAACGGAGATCTATATGAAAATCAAACCTTTCAACCAGGAAAGTATTTAATTCAAGATATTTTCTCTGATCAGTTCTTTATAGGATCAACTGGTTTCCAGAGTAATCTTGATCTTGCTACATACTTGAGGCAACCTAAATATTATTACTCTAAAGATCTGATTGTACGTAATCCATTTATTTACGATAGAGCTATTAGCACAGAAGAGATATTTGCAATTTACCTTTCAACTAAAGATATTGATGATATTACATTATCTTTACCAGGTGGTCAACGAACATCAAAAACTGAGATACAGCAATTCTTTAAGTTTAATAGAAATAATTCTTCTAACTTAATTGATATAGTTGTAAGAGATCTTAATCTTACAAACTCTATTGTGAGAGATCAAATTAAAACTAGTATATTAGCAGAAGCTAAGCAGTTTTTACCAGTAGGTACTAAAATTAATAACATAACATTCATTGATCATGGCAATTCCTAATTATTATAGCTACAAAAAGATTTATACTTCCGGTGATATGTTTACATTAACTGGTAGTGATTTCTATGGTTTTGCTGAAACCGTTGATGGTCTAGCAAAGGAAGTGAGTACTGGTAAAACACTTACACCTAAAGGTACTTATAGAACAGATCAGTTTTATACAAGTTATTTTAGGGATAGGGTAGTTGCAGATTTCGACTTAGAGTTACCCAATACCCAAAATGAGTGTTTATTTGCTTTAAATGATAATTTTAATTATGAGTTATTTAAATTTAAGTTAGATAAGTTAAGAGAGAATAATACATACGTATATTCTAAATTGTTTATACCATCAAATAAGCTACCTTTTGCTACTAGCCTACGCTACGCATCAGTATCATCAGTATCTGCAACCGAGTTTGAAATAGGTATATCGGATAGTTCAACTCCAGCTTTTTCTGCTAATAGTAGGTTTGAAAACAATAATTACTTAAGTGCATTTGGTAATGTGGTTGCTGCAACTGCGCAAACTAATATTGAGCCGTTAAGTGGTGAGTTTTCACTATTTGCAATAACTAAAACTAATTTATTATGCTTAACTGGGAATAATACCGCACTAACTGTAGTTGAAGATACTACAGGGTATGAGAGTCAAAATAATGATCTATCTTTTAACGAATTAGGAGGTATCACCTCAACAAAAGATTTCCTATATATATCAGATACTGGAAATAATGTAGTTTTAAAATATGATATTGCTGGATATAGTAATAATGATAGCTCTTTAAGATTTCGAAGAAACTATATAGAATTAGTTGGTGGTTTCGGTGGTGCAACACGACAAACTAAATTTAACAAACCGACTTTCTTAGCAGCTGATGGTTCTCAATTAGCTGTGCTGGACTCTGGTAATAAAAACATTAAGATTTTTGAGGGTACTGAAAGAGTTAAAACTTTCCTAGTACACCGTGCAAGCGAAAACGCAATCTATATTATTCCAGACCCAACTATTGATATGGACACTGCGATAGTTCGTGTCTATCAGACACCGTCTTCATCTGTGTTTATTCCATATACAAATATTTTAAAAGCAACTACCATTAATGCAAACTCTACTTTGTACATTTTAAAAGAGACGCCCAATGGTATGTATGAATTGTCATTCGGTAATGGTTCCACATTAGGTGATGCTCCAAAGTCTGGTTCTAAGGTTACACTAACTTACCTTGCAGTAAGTGGTGCCCCCTCTAACTCTGCAAAAGTATTTGAGGCCGCTAGTGGAGTTACTGTCTCTGGTACTGCGTATGACCCGATTATATCTACAATCGCAGCTGCGGTTGGTGGTTCTGATAAAGAATCGACCGAATCAATTCGACAAACTGCACCATTCCAATACGCATCTCAGAATCGAATGGTAACTGCGGTAGATTATTCTACATTGGTATTGAGAAACTTTTCCACACTAATTAAAGACATGCAGTCTTTTGGTGGAGAGGAAGCACTTGACCCAGAGTTTGGTACAGTATTTTTGTCAATTCTGTTCAATGCGGATGTTGATGCTACTACAATACAAACAACAAAAGACGCTATCGTTGACCTTTCAAAACAATTATCAGTTGCGTCTTTCAATATTAAGTTTACTGACCCTGTAAAAACATTTGTGGAATGTAAGACATTCTTCCAGTTCAATGCAAACTTGACCACACTCTCTAGAAACACAATTCAAAACAATGTGAATAATAAGATTACAGAATACTTCACCGAGAATACTGGTAAGTTTGGACAGTCGTATAGACGTTCTAATTTATTAAGTCTTATCGATGATGTGAGTCCCTCAATTCTTTCGTCTCGTTCACAAACACTTGTACAGAGAAGGTTCGAACCAACACTGACTGCGGTTCAAGACCACACTTTAAGATATGCGGTTGAGTTGAAGTCGCCAGATGATATTACATATATCTTGACATCAAGTCAATTCCAGTTTAAGAACAAAACTTGTATCCTTAGAAACAAATTAAATACTAACAAACTAGAAGTGTATAACAGTGAGGACAACCAGATTCTTGTGGACAACGTAGGTTCTTATTCTAAGGACACAGTATCTATTGTAGGATTACAAATAGATAACTTTATTGGTGCAGATACGTTTATCAAGTTAAGTGCGATACCAGCCAATGAAAGTGCGATAACTCCATTTAGGCAAGATATTGTTCAACTTGACCCAGCAAATACATTCTCTCGTATAGTGGACGTTGAGCCTGGAGTTAGTAACTAATGACGAGTTCTACGGATGTAACATTATCGGATTTGAATCGTAGAGAACTAACCTTTATTGACCATCAAATAGAGGGTGTTTTACCGTCATTCTTTTCTACCGAGTATCCGAAATTAATCTCGTTGTTGAACCAATACTACGAGTTTAATGAGTCTAACGAAGCACCGACTAAACTTGTTCATGAATTATTTTACAGTCGTGATATCACACAGACTGATATAAAACTACTCTCTTATATTGAAGACGAACTTCTATTAGGACAATCCTACTTTGAAGGATTCACAGACAAAAGGGCCGCAGCAAAGTATTCTAATCAACTGTATCGTTCAAAAGGAACAAAGTTTTCGATAGAACAGTTCTTTAGGACATTCTTTGATGTTGACCCACAAATAATTTACACTAAAAAGAACGTTTTTAAAGTGGGTGAGACTGGTTCCGAAATAGGATTCAACTCACAGAAGTATCTGACCAATGATAAATTGTATCAGACTTTTGCATTACTTATTAAGACTGACGTTTCATCTAACGAGTGGATTGAACCTTACAAACGATTTGCACACCCTGCTGGTATGTATGTTGGTTCTGAGGTTCAGATAGTATCGGCAGTAGAGGATGCTTTAACAGCACCATTGGTCGTTCCTTCACCACCCCCACCAATTGTTATTGAAGCTGCAGCATCATTTGGGGATTTTGCACATATGGATTTAACCGCAATTGTAGATGACCTATATACTGATTCAGCTGGTGTATACAGTCGAATCAATGCAGAACTTATTAATCTGAATATATTCTCATTAGAGAAGATACAAACGATTGAGAATCAATACTCTTCATTGCGTGAAGCACAAATTGCAAGTTCACCTACATTTGATGACTCAGATGAATTTGAAACAAACGGTATGGACTTGAGTAATAACTTCTCGTTCGAAACGTTAGACCAAGATAAACATCAATGGTGGAGTGCAGACTCAGACCAATACATAAAAAGTTTTACATTATAACATATAAACCTTATAAATAGTATGAACAACAGGACTATAAAATGGCACGTCAGACACTAAACAGAGGAACTGCGGCAAATGATGGAACAGGGGATACTCTGCGTCAAGCTGCCCAGAAAATAAACGAGAACTTTTCCGAACTATACACAAGTATCGGCGGAGACTCTGCGACTACGTCAGTTATATTGACAGCCGCTGGTGCTGTATTTGAAGGTGCAGCTGTAAACACACATCAAACTACGTTGGTAGCGGTAGAACCTACTGCGGATAACAACGTATATATTCCAAATGATGGTGGTACACTGATTCTGGATTCTTGTGCTCAGACGTTAACCAACAAGACAATCCTCAGTCCTTCTTTAACTACACCAAGTATTAAAGATACTGACTCAAGTCATTCATACAATTTCGTAGTAAGTAACTTAGCTGCGAATCGTAATGTTACACTTCCACTACTTACTACTAATGATACTTTTGTGTTTGCGAATCATTCACAGACAATAAGTAATAAAACATTAATAACCCCTGTACTTACTAATCCTAAGATTGGTGGTATGTCAGGTGGTTCGGTACTACTAGACAGTGCAAGTAATGAGTACATAAAGTTTATAAAGATTGGAAACGCAATCAATCACGTAACCATTACTAACTCTGCAACAAACAACAGCCCATCGATTGATGTAGAAGGTGGAGATACTAATATATCTCTTGAACTAAAATCAAAGGGTACTGGTGGTGTAGTAGTAAAAAATAAATTAGTACTGGAGAAAGGAACTGACGTATCGGCAACTGAAGCTGTTGATTTAACAGAACCTTTAACAGTATTCAACTCTGGTAGTTTAATTAGTCCCACACTTGCAGATGGTACTATACAAGGCGAGACTAAATACTTCAGTAATATCGCTGCTGGTGAAGCTCGATTAACAACAGGAAACACGTCAAACATCTATGGTGTTGCTAATAACGGACATGTTTCATTTGGACAAGGAGACGGTGCAATACTCGTGTGGAATTCCACTGCTAGTAAATGGTTTTTCGTGTCCAATAACGGCACAACAATAGGATAATTGAAATGGCGATTATAACTAACCCACTTAAAAAACAAGTAATCGAACAACTTGATAGTGATATCGGTCTCACTACTACTCACTATTTTGCAACGATAGGTCGTTCCGAAGATTGGAACGACTCCGATGTTGCACCCACTCCACTGAATAGTGCGAGAGAGGAAAGAAATTTTCGTCTGGGATTGCAATCCGCCAAGAAGATTATTGACATATCATTTGTAGTACCAAGATATAACTGGGCATCTGGTGCAATCTATTCTGCATACGATGATGCACAGGTTGGTTATCCTACTCAGACATACTATGTCATGAACGACAACAACCAAGTATATATGTGTATCCAACAGGGTAGAAACGCTGCTGGTCAGGCACAGGTATCTATAGTTCAACCGACTGGTAACACAACTGGCGCACCATTTAGTGATACCGCTGATGGTTATGTTTGGAAGTTCTTGTACTCTATCGGTGCCTTGGACGCAACAAAATTTGTATCTGCAAACTATCTTCCAGTAGAACTTGTAACTTTTACTGACTCAGATTCGCCTGCTGCGGTAATAGAACAGAAATTGGTACAGGATAATGCGATTGCGGGACAGATTGTAGGTTACGCAGTTGACTCAGGTGGTTCTGGTTACTCATCATCACCTACTATTTCAATTGTAGGAGATGGAACAAAAGCAAAAGCAGATGCAACAATCTCTGGTGGACAAGTAGTAAACGTCAAGTTGATTGACAGTTCTGGTTCTTATACATTAGGGTCTGGTTATAATTTTGCTGAGGTCGTTGTTACAGGTGGTGGTTCACCATCCAAACCCGCTAGTGTTCGTGCAATCTTTGGAACTCCTCTAGGGTTGGGTGGAGACGCAAGGGATGACCTTCGTTCAACTGCAATCATGTTGAACACTAAACCGACTGGTACAGAATCTACTGACTTTATTGTTGGCAATGACTTCCGTCAGGTTGGTATATTGAAGAACCCTTTGATTGGAGGATATGATAGTGCTGGAGCATTATTCACCGAAGATACTGGTATCTGTTTGAAGAAGTTGAACCTTTCAACTGTAACTGCGGGATTCGAAGCTGATAACAGAATTAAAGGTGGTACTTCGGGTGTTGAAGCACTTATTGATAAGGTTGACTCTGCTAACATATGGTATCACCAAACTGAGGCAACTGGTTTTGGTAACTTCTCTGCTGGTGAGGCAATAACAGAGATAAACGGTAATGGTGTAGGTGTTCTTAATGTAAACATTACTCCATATATAACACCAGAAATTGACACTATGACAGGTGAGTTGTTGTACATTGATAACCGTGCTTCGGTTACTCGTGCAGCAGACCAGACTGAAGATATTAAACTCGTAATCCAAATTTAAGGTATAGACATGCCCAAGACATTTACTTCCAACGTATTCCCATCTTCCTATAAAGATGATTTCATTGATAGTGATAACTATCATCGTGTCCTCTTTAATAGCGGAAGGGCATTGCAGGCTAGAGAACTTACGCAACTCCAAACGATTATCCAAGAAGAGATTGGAAGATTTGGTAGGAACATCTTCAAAGAAGGTGCGGCAGTAAATCCAGGCGGCCCCACTATCACGAACGACTACGAGTTTATTAAACTAAATGTCGCAGACCATCCTCTTCCCGCAGACCCACAGACTTTGGTCGGAACAGTTCTTACTGGCCCAAACATTGCCAGTGGTTCTGGTATTCAAGTAAGAGTGTTGGAATTTGTTGCTGCTACCAGCACTGACCCCGCAACACTGTATGTACAATACATCAACACTGCGAATGGTATTACTGGTGATAACCCAATCCGTATGGGTGCGGGTAATGTGATGGATAATGTCGGGGCATCTGTCACGTTACGGGTTGCAAATGCGGTTGGTACAGAATTACCTGTGGGACGTGGTTGTAAGATTTCAAATGCTTCGGGTGACTTTTTCACACGTGGTCACTTTGTATTCGCAAAGGGTCAATCGGTAATCCTTTCCAAATACACAAGATACCCAACTAAAGTTGTTGGTTTTAAAGTAACAGAAGATATTGTAACAACTACGGATGACGTAGCGTTGTACGACAACCAAGGTGCGACACCAAACTTGGCTTCGCCAGGCGCTGACAGATATCGTATCCAACTTACGTTGACAACAAAAGACCAAATTCAAGATGATGAGAACTTTGTATACTACTGTGATGTAGCTAATGGTGACATTGTTGACCAAGTTACTGGTGCAGATAACTATAATAAGATTACTGACACCCTTGCAAAGAGAACTCAAGAAGAATCTGGTAACTACATTGTAAACCCATTCACCGTTGACTTTAGTGACTCGGGCACAAACATCACTGCGAATGTTTCCGATGGTGTTGCCTATGTTAATGGTTACCGTGGTGCGACTGAGAAACCTACCGCTCTGGTAATTCCAAAACCTCGTGTAACCGCAGTTACGGAGAACGAGGTCGCTGGTATTGGTTATGGACAATACTTTGTCTGTAGTGAATTACTAGGTTTATTAAACATTGGAACCTTTGCGACAGTTAATCTATCGGCAGATTTAGCCAACCCTGCTACAAATATTACAGGTACAGCAAGAGTTCGTTTTGTAGAGAAAGATGGAAGCAACTTCCGTGTGTACCTGTTTGACATTAAGATGTCTGGTACTAATCAGTTACGTAATATTAAGACAATTGGTACAAGTACTACTAGACGTGCAATCCCTGTTTTTGAATCTAGTAAAGCAGTGATTAAAGAATCAAGAAAAATAAATCTTATTTACGCATTACCTAATGCAAGACCAAAGAGACTTTTCGACTTTGATTTTGAAGTACAACGTATTGTTACTGGTACTGCATCTGGAACATCATTGGAACTATCTGCGTTGACTGCTGACGGCGAGACATGGGTAAACACTAGTGACTGGATTGTTACACGTAATGACACTGGTGCGGTGGTTACTGGTGCAGGCTTTAGCGATGTTGGTCTTCA
>ENA-ORDA01001461-ORDA01001461.1-marine-metagenome-genome-assembly--contig:-NODE-1461-length-19867-cov-4.078979_pt1 | contig 19867 bp, 23 predicted proteins | sample MGYA00237778_ERZ508506 | MGnify/ENA primary metagenome ERZ508506 (study PRJEB26177, sample SAMN06267891) | marine metagenome | isolation source: Monterey Bay, California, USA | place: Pacific... | reverse complement strand
CCAAACGAAAAACACATCTTTTTATCAAACCTCCAATATCAAATTCTATTAGATTCTGTTCAAGGTCGATCTCCAAATATAGCTTTTTTGCCAATCGTATCTCTTCCTGAGCTCGAAAATTGGATTGAAACATGGTCCTTTTCAGAAACCATTCACTCGCGCTCATACACGCACATCATTAGAGCAATTGTTAATGAGCCTGGTGTAGTTTTTGATGAAATTATGAAAACTGAAGAAATTATTCAAAGAGCTACAAGCGTCTCTGAGCACTACGATAAGTTAATTAAACATACCCAAGCATTCCTTTTGCATGGTGAGGGGGAACATATAATTGATGGAAAAGCTCTTAATATTAGTATGTATAGCCTTAAAAAGCTTTTATATTTAACTTTAATGTCCGTTAATATTTTAGAGGCCATCCGTTTTTATGTTAGTTTCGCTTGCTCTTTCGCCTTTGCAGAAAGAAAAGTAATGGAGGGTAATGCAAAAATTATTAAATTAATTGCTCGAGATGAAGCTTTGCATCTTACAGGTACTCAACATATGCTTAATTTAATGCGTGATGGGAAGGATGATCCAGATATGCAAGCAATTGCTATTGAATGTGAAGCTGAAGTTATACAAATGTTTAAGGATGCAACACTCCAAGAAAAAGAATGGGCGGAGCATCTTTTTCGAGATGGATCAATGATTGGTCTTAATGCTCAAATCCTTAAGCAATATCTTGAATATATTACCAATGTGCGAATGTCTTCTCTTAATATGCAGCCCATCTTTGAGCAGACAACGAATCCACTTCCATGGCTTAATCATTGGTTAGATTCTGACAATGTTCAAGTCGCTCCGCAAGAGACTGAAATTACTTCATATCTAGTTAGTGCTATTGATAACACTATTAACTCAGAAGATCAAGACTTTAATGATTTTAAGCTCTAAATGTTTAGAATTGATGTTGATAACATTAACGGAAAAACAGAGTCGCTTTATGTTTATGGTGACAATTCAATTTTAACTGAGCTTGAAGAAAATAATGTACTACTAAATTACAGTTGCAGGCAAGGTCATTGTGGTAGCTGCATATTAAGACTTGTTAAAGGGGATGTTATCCATCAAGAATGTCTTGTTCCCCTATCCCAAGGCGAAATACTTGCCTGTCAATCAAAGCCAGTTACAGATATAAAGATTACTGCAAAATATTAATTACAATCCAAGTAAGCTAAAACGTCCTGTGAATTACCTTGAAAAACAATTCTTTGTTTCTTTTTACTTATCTGGTAGTCATACATTGGATCATAATAATCAACCAAAAGTGACTCAATAAGAGGATGATAATTTTGTAAATCATTATTTTCCTTATGACTCTTAAGCGCTAAATTTAGTTGATTTAGGAGTGATTTAAATCTTAAACCACCTAATCTTTTTTGAATTTTAAAAAGACTATTTTTCCAATAATCTGAATAATTATTAAAGCCTGAGACTTTATTTATTAAGCAAAAATTTTCAGCCATATCAACGACATATGTCTTCAAACTTATATCTAAACGCTCTTCAAGAGTCGCAGTTAGAATGACAATACTTGACTGAAGAGCCTTATTTTTAAGTGAATCAGGTAAATGTATCATTCCAATATTTTTTCCTTCATCTTCAATTATAAGAGTGTCATTAATTTCTTTTTTAATGAGCTCAATTGCAAAGGCATTTTCAAAATCAATCTGTTTAGGTTGTGGAGTCACATTATTACCAAAAGCCGAACCTCTATGATTAGCGAGACCTTCAAGATCTATACTATTTTCAAGTTTATTTATTAATAAAGTTTTGCCACAACCGGTTTGACCACCGACAACCAAAAATATTTTCTCATTTACAATTCGACTCATTTCATCAATAAGAAATGACCTTAAAGCTTTATAACCACCTTTAATTCGAGGATAAGAAATACCTGATTGCTGATAAATCCACTCTTGGGCTATCTTTGAGCGTAATCCACCTCTAAAACAATAAAGTGCGCCTGAAGGATGTTTATTAACAAAATCCAGCCAATTACCTACTCTTTGCTCTTTTAAATGCCCATTTACTAACTCACGGCCTAGTTTAATTGCTGATTCTTGACCTCTTTCTTTATAGCGTATACCTATTAGATGTCTTTCATCATCTGTCATTAGTGGGACATTCAGTACACTTGGAAAAGAGCCATTAGCAAACTCAACAGGTGCTCTAATATCTAGCAACGGAGTATCCCCTTGAAAAATCAGAGAGAAATCGTCAATTTCTTTACGGTCACTCATCTTACAATGATGGCTTCAGAGCTTTGGGTAGATTTAATAATTTTTCCAATAGGATTAAGACTCGTATTATTGGCGACAAGGAGTTTATCAAATTCTGGCAAAGCATCCTTTGAAACTGTTACTAAAAGACCGCCACTAGTCTGTGGATCACAGACAACAGCCTTTTCAAATGATGATAACTTACTAATAAAACTTCCATAACTATCGTAATTCCTAATAGTACCACCCGGAACACAGTCTTCATCTATATATTTTTGAATATTTGGTAATAGTGGTAGATCATTAAAATAAATCTCTGCAGCTACATTACTACCTCTACAAACCTCTAAAAGGTGCCCTGCTATACCAAATCCAGTAACATCAGTTACCGCATTTACACCAGAAATTTGTGCAATTTCTAAACCAATATCATTCAACATACACATTTGTTTAACAGCCATATTATGGTCATCTGGAGTTACTAGTTTCTTTTTTTGAGCCGTAGATAAAATCCCTATACCAATGGGTTTCGTTAAAAAAATAGTATCACCAATTTTTGCACTTGTATTTCTTTTAAGTTTGTCAATTTCGACAATCCCAGAGACTGATAAACCAAAAATAGGTTCAGGAGAATCAATACTGTGACCACCAGCCAGACTAATACCAGCTCTTCTGCATATCTCTCTGCCGCCTTCAATAACTTGTGAGCCCAATTCTGCAGGCAGTAGATTTATAGGCCAACCAAATATTGCTATTGCCATTAATGGCTTTCCACCCATAGCATAAACATCACTCAATGCATTACTTCCAGCGATCATTCCAAAGGTGAAAGGATCATCAACGATTGGCATAAAAAAGTCAATAGTACTTATAAGCGCCCTACCATCTCCTAGATCATAAACTGCAGCATCATCATTTGACTCGTTACCAACAATCAAGTTAGAGTTAATTAGCTTGTCATTACCACTTCCTAGTATTTCTTTTAACAATTTTGGGGAGATTTTACAGCCACATCCAGCGCCATGACTGAACTCAGTTAGCTTAACAGGTGAAGTAATTGAATTGGTATTCAAGATTATTAAAGTTGAGAGTATTCAAAATCTAACTTTTTATAGAGCTCAATTGGCGTTATTGTAGGGTTTTTATCCATAATTTTAAATGCAATGACATTATCTTCAACTCCATTCCAAAGTTTAATATAACTACCCTCTTTGTATCCGTTTTGCTGTCTAAAGGTATTCAATTGATTTTTAACAACATATCGCTTATATAAATCCTCTATATTGATATCTAAGTGAGATATTATTGTAAAAAATAAATCAGTAATTTTTCGAATATTATTAATTTCTGGCTTAATACTTGATGTGACTGAGAGGCTTAACATATTTTCTAAAGAATTAACCAAAACATCAACATCAAAGTCACCTTTTGGTTCTAATTCTAGGAATTTATTTGCATACTTCTCATCATTAATACGAATTGATTCAGACATTATAAAATGCCAAATATCTACTAGCTCTACTCTAATATTAGCCCAGTCTGGTTCATTATCGATATTTTTCCAATGCTTCCAATTAAAAGAATCAATTGCCTCTGCAACTTCCATGTATATGCATTGATACCAGGATATTTTTCTATTTTCTCTAGTGACCCCAGTTAGCCATATTTCACCATTTGTATCATCATTTAACTTCTTTTGAAGGTTGAACATTTGTTCAATTTGGTTCATAATAAATGGATTATTTTAGATTAATTAAATTATAGACAGTTAAACTCTAGAAATAGCGATTAAGAAATATTTAATACCTCTCAAGCGATGTATCAATTTCTCTAGACCAAGCATCAATGCCGCCCTGAAGATTAACAATAGATTTAAAACCTTTAGAAAGTAAGAAATTAGCAACTTGCATTGAACGCATACCGTGATGACAATAAATAGCTAGGTTATGATCAGGGTTTAGCTCTATAAATGTTTCTGCAATTTGACTCATAGGGGTATTTATAGCGCCAGTTATTTTACAAATATCTATCTCCCATTTCTCTCTTACATCAACTAAATCAACCTCGTTCTCAGCTAGATAGTTTTTAAATTCCTTAGGTATTAAATCATCAATCATTTCGGCAATCACTTTTACGTTTTATTTATAAATTATATTTTATTCTTATCGTTTATGTATGAGTAACTTTAATGGGTAAAATTTCTATCGTGAGTATGAATAATAAAGATATTTTTAATTTCCCTTGTGACTATCCAATTAAGATATTTGGCTTAAGTCAGCCCGAGTTTAAAAAAACTGTTTGTAAAATTATTGAGAGTCACATCGGCAAGCTTCACACAAATCAAATTACCATTAAAAATAGTTCTAAAGGAAAATACTCTTCAATAACAATAAGAATTATTGCAACAAGTCGGAAGCAACTTGATGCTATAAACCATGACCTCCAAACATGCCCATTAGTTTCATATCTTCTGTGAATTCTTATGATTAAAATTAGAGAAAAAGGTCTACAGGACTACGTTAAAACTTGGGAAGAAATGAAATCTTTTACTGAAAATAGAAATTCTGATACCCCCGATGAGCTTTGGACTCTTGAGCATAATAGTGTTTTCACGCAAGGTCTCTCTGGAAAACCAGAACACCTACTCAAAGCAACTCAAATTCCTATTATTCAAACTGATCGAGGCGGTCAAATTACTTATCATGGACCAGGTCAATTAATAATCTACTGTCTCATCGATATAAAAAGACTCGGCATAGGAATCAAAAAAATGGTCACTATAATCGAGCAATCATTAGTTGAATTATTATCAAGTTATGACATTACAGCACATACCTTAAAAGGCGCTCCTGGAGTTTATGTAAATGACTCTAAAATTGCAGCATTAGGGCTCAAAGTAAAACAAGGAAGAACTTATCATGGATTAAGTCTCAATATTACTATGGATCTTTCTCCTTATAAGTCAATAAACCCTTGTGGATATAGTGATTTGAAGGTTACAAAAATGTGTCATCTAACAAATAATACTCTTAGAATTTCTAATATCCAACGTGAGCTTTCTAAACACTTAATTCACTATATTACAAGAACTCAAAATTAAAGTCTAACAAGGCTAAACTAAAACAATTATATTGATGGTATGATTGAATTTTATTAACGTTAAAGTAGTAACTATCAGGGTATAAATACACTTGGATAAAAAGATAGATATCACATTATGGTTTCACTAAAACCATTCAAAGGAACTAGACCGTTTAATGAGGAGGCTATAAACATAATAGCACCCTCAACCGATCACCTGTCTGAAGACAATATTAATTTAATATCTAATCAAAATTACTGGAACTATTTAAAAATATTAAATCCTGTTGGTCAGCTTAAAGAATCTGAAACTTTACTTGCTGCTAAAAATCATTTCAATGAAATGAAAAAAAATGATGTTATAAAACAAGATGATAGGTTGTCTTTTTATATTTATCAAATCTCACAAGGAGATCATACTCAATTAGGATTTCTTGCTTTAGCTGATATTAATGATTTTTTGTCCCATAAGATTAAAGGTCATGAAAATACGTTAGTAAATAGAATGAATGAAAGAGCTGATCAAATGATTAATATTGAAACTCAAATCGGTCCTATTTATATGTCTTACCCCGATGATAATAAAATTAATAAATTATTAGAAAGTTTTACTTCACTAGTACCAGATTATGACTTTGAATCTTTCGACTATTCTCTTCACAAACTATGGTGTATAAGTGATTCTGATGATATTAAAATTATTTCTAAACAACTAAGATCCATAAACTCTTTATATATTGCAGATGGCCATCATAGAATGGGGGCCATGAATATAATCTCTCAAAATTATAAAAAATATGGTTCTCAAAGTGAGCGAAACAGAAACTGTGATGGTGTTATGGTAGCTGCCTTTCCAGCAGAACAGTCAAAAATATATGATTACAATAGAGTAATTGAAAATCTTAATGGCCTTTCAAAACATGGTTTTTTAGATAAGCTCAAAAAAGATTTTAAAGTTACAATCAGCGACTCTGCTGTTAAGCCTCAAAGCAATAGACAATTTGGCATGTATCATCTTGGCAAATGGTATTCACTTGAGTTTATCGGCAATATTCCTGATGAAAATGATATTTTATCTTTATTGGATATTAATATAATCAATAATTATTGCTTAATACCTATATTAGGCATCAAGGATATTAATAATGATGAGAGGATTAGATTCATTGCGGGCTGTCATGGATTAAGTGCTCTAGAAAAAAAAGTAAATGAAAATTATAACAGTGTAGCATTCTCAATCTTTCCTTCACACATTGAAGAAGTCATGAGAGTGGCGGACAATAAATTAACTATGCCACCTAAATCAACATGGTTTGACCCTAAACCTTTGGACGGCTTAGTTGTATATGAATTTAACCAGGAGAATTAACTAATGAATTTGCCAGATATCAGACCAAATAACCCTAATTTTTCAAGTGGTCCTTGTTCAAAAAGACCTAATTGGTCAATAAATAATTTAGAGGGAGCTTTATTAGGTAGATCTCATAGGACACCAAAATGCAAAGATAAGTTAAAAGAAGTAATTAATAAATCTAAATCAATACTTGGTCTTCCTGATGACTATCATGTGGGAATTATGCCAGGTTCCGACACTGGGGCACTAGAGGCAGCTATGTGGTGTTTACTCGGCAATAGAGGAGTTGATATTCTTGCTTGGGAAAATTTTGGTAGAGATTGGATTTCAGATGTAGTTAATGAATTAAAAATTGAAGACAAAAATATTCATTTAGCGCCTTATGGCGAATTGCCAGATTTAAGTAAGGTTGATTTCTCTAGAGATGTGATTTTTACATGGAATGGAACAACTTCAGGAATTAAAGTCCCTAATGGTGACTGGATACCTGACAATAGAGAAGGACTTACAATATGTGACGCTACTTCTGCAGTTTTTGCAATGCCTATCGATTATAAAAAATGTGACGTTATAACCTGGTCATGGCAAAAAGCTCTTGGCGGAGAGGCTGCACACGGAATGATTGCATTGTCCCCAAGAGCAGTAGAAAGATTAGAAAATCATCAGCCATCATGGCCTATTCCAAAAGTCTTTCGAATGGCATCTAAAAAGAAATTTATATCAGGAATTTTTGAAGGCAGTACTATTAATACCCCTTCAATGCTGTGCGTTGAAGATGCTATTGATGTATTAAATTGGGCTGAAGATATTGGTGGCCTTGATGCTTTAATTAAGAGGTCGGAAGAATCATTTAGCAATATAGATAGCTGGATAAATGAAACAAATTGGGTAGAATTTTTATCCAAAGATTCTGATTTAAGATCCAATACAAGTATTACCTTTAAAATTAGTGAAAATTGGTTTGTTGAAAAGGATGAAAAACAACAAAAGGAAATAATGAAAGAGATAATTGGTTTATTAATGAAAGAAGAAGTAGCTTTTGATATTAATTCTTATGCAAAAGCACCGCCATCCTTTAGAGTTTGGGGAGGGAGTACAGTAGAGCCAGATGATATTAAGAAACTACTTCCATGGATAGATTGGGCGTATCAACAAGTGAGGTCAAATTATGTTTAAAGTTCTTATTTCAGACGCAATGAGCAACGTTGCAGATCAAATATTTAAGGAAAAAAATATTTCAGTTGATGTAATAACAGGTTTATCAGAAGAAGAGCTGATTAAAATCATTCCTGAGTATGACGGTCTACTTGTTAGATCAGCCACTACAGTAACAAAAAATATTCTTACAGCTGCCACAAAACTCAAAGCCATCGCTAGAGCTGGTGCAGGTGTAGATAACATCGACCTGGTTACAGCAAAAGAGAATGGTGTGGTGGTAATGAACACACCAGGTGGTAACACCAATGCAACAGCAGAACATGCGTTTTCCTTAATTATGGCGGCATTAAGAAAAATCCCTTTTGCAGATGAAACAACGCATAGAGGTGAGTGGCAGAAAAAAGCTATTAAAGGGAACGAGCTTTCTAAAAAAACCCTTGGTATTGTTGGTTTTGGAAATGTGGGAGCTAGACTAAGTAATTTGGTTAAAGGCTTTGATGTGAATGTTTTGGTTTATTCTAAATCATTAGAGTCGAGACAAGCAGATTTTCCAGATGTAAAAAATGTTAGTTTTGATGAACTAATTAGTACAAGCGACATTATCAGTTTTCATGGAAAAGCAGCTGCCGATGGCAAGCCTTTGCTTAGTAAAGAACACTACGAAAAGATTAAACCTTCAGCTTTAATCATCAATGCGGCACGCGGTAACATTGTTGATGAAAGTGATTTAAACGATGCCTTAAATGAAGGTTTGATTGCTGGTGCGGCAATAGATGTATACTCAACGGAGCCTGCTAAAGAAAATGTTCTATTTAGCAACCCTAAAGTGATACTAACCCCTCATATTGCTGCTTCGACTGCTGAAGCATCGATTGTAGTTGCTGAAATGGCAGCTAACCAGGTTAGTGATTACTTATTAGACGGAACTTCGATTCATACTGTATAGGATTTTTTTATTTGTTTACAATCAAGTTTTTAAAGTCATTTAAAGCTCACAAAAATACTTAATCTAATGGATAATGCCATCAGTACTTCTGGCATTAAATGTTAACTATTACAGTATTTGATTAACTATGTTACAAGAGCTTGAAATCAAAGCACTCAAAGGCGAATCTAAAATTAGTCGACTTAAGATAAAGCCTGACTCTAAACGTGAGCCATTAAAAAAACCAGAGTGGATAAGAATTAGGCATACTAACTCAAATAAAGTTAACGAACTTAAAAAAACACTTAGAAGTCAAGATCTTTTTACTGTATGTGAAGAAGCTCAATGCCCTAATCTTAGTGAATGTTTTAATCATGGCACTGCAACCTTTATGATTATGGGGCAAATATGCACTAGAAGGTGTCCTTTCTGTGACGTTGCTCATGGAAGACCAAAATCCTTAGATAAAAATGAACCTTCTCATTTGGCCGATACAATTTCAAAAATGTCATTAAAGTATGTTGTTATAACTTCTGTTGACCGTGATGATTTGAGAGATGGTGGTGCTGGCCACTTTAAGGAATGTATAGATGCGATTAGAGTTAAAACTCCTAAAGTAAAAATTGAAATCCTAACCCCTGACTTTAGAGGTAGGGTTGAAAAAGCACTTGAAACCTTTAGTGACTGCCCTCCTGATGTTTTTAATCATAACCTTGAGACTGTTCCAAGCTTATATCCCAAGGTTCGACCTGGCTCTGACTATGAGCAATCTCTTAATCTTCTAAAGATCTTTAAAGAAAAACATCCAAAAGTTACAACTAAATCAGGTCTAATGCTAGGTGTCGGTGAAACAAAGAAGCAAGTTATTGACGTTCTTAAAGATCTTAGAACTCATGATGTGGATATGCTAACCTTGGGTCAGTATTTACAGCCAAGCAGGCATCATCTTGCAGTTGAAGAGTATATTACTCCTGAACAGTTTCATGAGTATAAGGACATTGCAAATGAGCTAGGATTCTCTCAAGTTGCAAGTGGTCCAATGGTTAGATCCTCCTACCATGCAGATCTTCAAGTTAAAGGCGAGCTTGTTAATTAACAATAATACAAATGTAGAGTTTGTATAATTCCTCTTTATAACAATTTCTAGATATTAAACTTATACTAATATTATGATTAAAACTTTTTTTATAGCACTTTTATTTTTTTGCATCATCGATGTCTTTTGGATATATTTTGTTGCGACACCAATGTACAAACAAGAAGTAGCATCACTTATGCAGCTTAAGGTTCCTCCTGCAATTTTGTTTTATATTATCTTCTTACTGGGTTTAATTTTCTTTGTTATAAATCCTAATCATGGTAATACGCTAGTTAATGTATTTATGATTGGTGCCTTTTATGGCTTGGTTACTTATGCAACATACGACCTTACAGTTTATGCCACGATGAATATTTTCAGCCTTAAACTTGTAATAGCTGATATTCTCTGGGGGATGATCCTTTCAGGGTCAGTAGCTACACTTACTGTCTTTACAACGACCAAATTAAATTAACTTACTTGTATTATGCCTATAGCATTTACTTCTGGCGAGCCTTCTGGAATTGGACCTGATATTGCAATAATTCATGCTCAGAAAGAAAGGAAAGAAAATTTATTGGTTTATTGTGATCCAGATGTCCTAATTAATAGAGCAAAACAACTTAACCTACCTATTAGATTAAAGGAGAATGAAACCAGAAAATCCTCTGAATTAAGTATTTTTCCAGTCAAAACAGACGTAGAGGTTGATTCTGGAGTTTTAAACCCTAAAAATGCAAATTACGTACTAGAAATAATTAGAAAAGCAACTCATGATTGCCTAAAGGGTCAGTGTAGTGGTATTTTGACAGGTCCTATCAATAAAGCAGTCATCAACCAATCTGGTATAGAATTTAGTGGGCACACTGAATATCTTGCAGAACTTACAAATACCCCTAAGACTGTAATGCTTCTTGCTACGAATCAACTTCGAGTCGCACTTGCGACAACACATCTTGCTCTAAATGAAGTCTCTAACAATATTACTCAAGAGTCACTTTCAAAGGTGATAACTATAATAAACAATGACTTTAAGTATTTTGGAATAAAGAAACCAAGAATACTTGTTTGTGGTTTAAATCCTCATGCAGGTGAAAACGGATACCTTGGAGAAGAAGAAATTACCACTATAATCCCAGTAATTGATAAGCTTAAAAAAGCTGGCTTCAATTTAAAAGGCCCAGTACCTGCAGATACAGCATTCACTCCTGACTCATTAAAAAATATTGACGTTGTTCTTGCGATGTTTCATGATCAGGGCCTACCAGTACTTAAAGCAATGGGTTTTAAGAGTGCAGCTAATATCACTCTTGGCCTTCCATTTATTAGAACCTCTGTAGACCACGGCACAGCTCTTGATCTAGCTGGTACTGGCAATATAAGCCTTGGAAGCTTTGAAACAGCCCTGTCTTACTTTAATACTCTGTCAAGTAATGTCTCACAATCCTAGAAAGAGATTTGGACAAAATTTCTTAGTTGATGATCAAATTATCAACAGAATTATTTCAACAATCAATCCAAAAAATAATGAAATTATTGTTGAAATTGGCCCAGGAAAAGGAGCTCTAACGCTTCCCATATTAGAGCATTTAGATCATTTAAACGTCATTGAAATAGACAGAGATTTGGTGTCACTTTTAAATTCACTGCAACAAGATAAATTAACTATTTTTGAAGCTGACGCACTTCAATTTGATTTTAACCAATTTCCTCAAAAAATTAGAGTCATAGGAAATCTCCCATACAATATCTCTTCCCCATTATTGTTCCATTTATTAGATTTCAGAGAGCAAATTATAGATATGACATTTATGCTGCAAAAAGAGGTAGTTGATCGAATTGTTGCAACTCATGGAAATAAGACTTATGGAAGACTTAGCGTAATGATGCAAGCTTTTTTTGAAGTTGAATCAATGTTCGTAGTTCCTAAAGAATCTTTTGAACCTCAACCAAAAATTGAATCTGCTATACTTTATTTGAAAACTAGAACTGAGCCACTTGTTAATAACCCAAAACCACTTGAAAAGATTGTTAAAGTTGCCTTTTCACAAAGAAGAAAAACACTAAAAAACTGCTTAAAGTCAATAATCAATCAATCACAAACAGAGATTGATTTATCACAAAGAGCTGAAATGCTGAGTATAGAAAACTTTATAACATTAATGAATGACTATGAAAAACAAAATTGAAGTTAGCGTAAAAGTAACCTATCTGCCCGACCAGTCTAATATTTCTGGAAGTCAATATGCTTACGCCTATACAATAACTATTGTTAATAACGGCGAGTCTGGCGCCCAACTTAGGACAAGGCATTGGCTAATTCAAGATGAATCAGGAGAGGTGGAGGAAGTTATAGGTGAAGGCGTTATAGGACAGCAACCCCACCTATCACCTGGCGAAAGCTTTGAATATAGCTCAGGGGCAATAATTAGCACTGTAACGGGCTCAATGAAGGGCTCTTATGGAATGATTAATGATCAAGGCCAACGATTTGATGCTGTCATCCCCGAATTCACGCTAAGTGAGCCATATACCCTTCATTAGGCTTATTTATGGACTACGTCATTGGAGACGTTCAAGGCTGTTTCGATAGCCTTCAAGCGCTTCTTAATAAAATCAATTTTAATGAAGATAGAGATCGACTATATTTTTTAGGTGATGTTGTTAATCGAGGAAATAAATCTCTTGAGACTCTTCGCTTTATCTACTCCCTTAAAGATAATGCAGATATGGTTTTGGGTAATCACGATTTTCATCTATTAGTATGTGCATTAACATCGCAAAAACCAAATAAGAAAGATACTTTTTTAGATATATTGAATTCTAGAGATAAATCCTTTTTACTTGACTATTTACTTACTAGGCCTTTGTTTATTGAGTATAAAGATGCACTATTTGTTCATGCAGGAATACCCCCTCAATGGAATGAGTTTGATGTCATTAAAAATTCCGAACTGGTTCATCGTAGCCTTCGTGGAAATAATCCAGGTGAGTTTCTATCCAAAATGTATAAAAACGAACCAGTACTCTTTAAAAACGAACTAACTAAAGAAGAAAAGTGCCGTTACACAATAAATGCTTTAATGAGAATGAGATTTTGCAAGCAAAATGGTGAACTTGAATTCAACCATAAACTAAATACCAATATGAATCCTACTGGATTTAAGGCTTGGTTTTTGCATTCAAATCGAGCCTTGAAAGACAAAAAAATCTTTTTTGGACACTGGTCTTCACTAAAAAATATAAACACAAAGAACATTTACCCTTTAGACCATGGTTGCATTTGGGGCGGACAGCTTACAGCCTATAACTTAACAAACAATACTTATATTTCGCAAGATTCAGTAGAAATCTAAGAGGATCCACTTCTTAGGTTAACAGAGCCTTCGTAAACAAACTTACCAGGCCCAGTTAAATAGACACTCTGTCCCTCAAACTCTACAGTTGCATCTCCACCATTTAAGTGGACCAAGACTTTAGAGTCGAGCAGCCCTTGCTGAACTCCATGAATTACAGCAGCGCAGGCACCAGAGCCACAGGCATGGGTCTCTCCAACCCCCCTTTCAACTACTCTAAGCTGAATTTCACGTTTGTTTATAATCTTCATGAAGCCTACATTGACGCCTTCAGGAAATAACTCACTAGACTGAATTTTAGAGGCAATGCCATCAATATTATCAATTTCATCTTGAATCAAAATGGCATGAGGGTTCCCAATAGACAAGGATCCAAGCATATGGCCTCCAACATTGTATTCTGATGATAATTGATTTAAGTTCAAAGGTATTTTAGAAGGCTCAAAATTAGGCATACCCATATCAACTTTTACTGTGTCATCGCTATTTATATTGAGAACCAAAAGTCCTGCATTCGTTTCAACAGTTAAAGGATTTTTATATGAAAGGTTTTTTTTATGAATATACAATGCAAAACATCTCGCACCATTTCCACACTGACTGACCTCAGTACCATCAGCATTAAATATTACATATCTAAAATCGGCACTTTTAGAAGTTGCTGATTCAATCATTAGAAGCTGGTCAAAGCCAATCCCAAAGCGACGATCAGCCAGTTGACGTATTTCTTCAACAGAAAGACAAACATCACCATCTAGATTGTTAATGACCACAAAATCATTCCCTAAGCCATGCATTTTTGTAAAATTTATCATTAATATATTTTAACTGTTTGTAAAGCGAATTTTTCAATTACTGCTATGCTAAAATTTATCTACTTTAAATTTCATTAAATATGAATGACTCCTCCAAATAATATAACACTTAGCAAAGATAAAAAATTACTCACTGTTAGTTATAAAAATGATGATTTTGCTTTGACCAGTGAGTTTTTAAGAGTGTATTCACCTTCAGCAGAAGTTAGGGGTCATGGCCCAGGACAAGAAACATTGCAGCTAGATAAACAAGATGTTTTAATATCATCTCTTGTGCCAATGGGCAACTATGCAATTGCTATACATTTTAGTGACGGCCATACTACAGGAATCTACTCTTGGAGTTATTTATTTCATTTAGGGGCTGATAAAGAAGAGTTGTGGCAGGATTATTCTAATCGCGTAAAGGAAAATAATAATAAAAATTATCATAAAGTTTCTATTTAAACTGAAAATTTTAATTTTTAATGTTACGTTGACAATAAGCAAGGTTAATTTGTTAAAATTAACTTATTGAGTTCTAATTTTAATATGTAAAGTTTTTTTAAAATAAATTTAATTATTAAAGGTAAAAAAATGAAAAATAAACTATCTAATTCCTTATTTCTTCTTTTCTTATTTTTTACAACAAATGTCTACTCAAATCCAATAAATGAAATTAATTTTATTGGTCTCAACAACACCTCCAAAGAAACCTTGCTGAAGGAATTACCAGTTAAGGTTGGTGATGAATATTCAGATTCTGCAAGTAACGCAATTATTAAGTCACTTTTCGAAACTGGTTTATTTTCAGATATTACTGTTATGAATAATGATGGTTCATTAAAAATTACTTTATCAGAAAACCCCATTATAAAGTTTTTTGATATTAGTCTGGATTCTGGCTCAGGTTTTTCAAATTGGATTAAGGGTGAAAAATTGCTAATTAGTACTGAGGTTCTTGATGAAGAAGTTGAAAATAATGGACTCTCTGCCGGCAATGCATTTACTCAAAATAAGCTTGATGAATTTATACTTTTGCTAGAGTCTAAATATTCTGGATCCGGTTATTACAATGCCGAAATTAATTCTAGTATTGTTGTAGACTCCCAGAATAGAGCTAGTATTGAACTTAATGTTAATCAAGGAGAGAGAGTCAAGATTGATTCATTTAATATTAGTGGTGGATCTAATATTTCTGAAGAGAAATTATTAAAATTATTTAAGATTGGTGAGGCTGATATGGCCTTAATGAATTACTTTACTAAAAAAGACTTGTTTACTGAGGCTGAATTTTCCCAGGGGATTGATTCAATGACAAATTTATATTTTGATTCAGGGTATCTAGACTTTCAAATTCTAAATGTCGACACAACACTAGATGACTCAAAAGAAAATATGTCAATTTCGATCAAGATATCTGAAGGCATTCAATATCAACTCGGAAAAATAAGCTTTAATGGCGATCTTGGATCAATTTCAGCAAATGAACTTGATAATTTAATTAGCATGAAAGAGGGGGATATTTTTAATCGCAACCTAATAATCCAAGATATTCAGGCGCTTACAGACTTATTTGCTGATAAGGGCTATGCATTTGTCGACATAAACCCTGTCACATCAGATTTTTTAAATTCAGTGAATATTGATTTTCAAGTTTCTTTGAATAAAAAAGTATATATAAATAGAATAACTATATCAGGCAATACCAGAACTCAAGATGAAGTGGTTAGAAGAGAGATTGGTATTTCAGAAGGAGGTTTGTATTCTCGAAGCATATTAAGAGACTCCCTACTAAAATTAAGACGTCTAGGTTATTTCTCAGATGTTCAAATCTCAACGTCTGAGGTTTTAGGTATGCCAGATAAAATTGACATAAACTTCTTAATAGAAGAGACTCAAACTGGCTCAATAAGTTTTTCTGTATCGCATAGCAATAATTATGGAGTTTCATTTGGAGCCGGCATAGAGGAAAAGAATATTTTTGGCTCTGGAAATACTCTCAATGCTAATTTAAATGTTTCTGAGTCATATAACAGAATAAGCTTCTATTTTATGAATCCAAATTACAATGATGAAGGTCATAGCGTTAGTCTTGGCGCTTTCCGAAGTGAAATAAATGATGATGATGTTGCTGCCAATTCCTATGAAATTAATACGACTGGTGCAAGTATTGGCTACGGAATTCCACTCAGCAATAACACAAGACTGAATACTGAGTTTGAATACTCAACTAATGAAATTAAATGTAGCTCTTTATTCTCTGGATCTGGCTATGAATCAAGTCAATGCGCCACTTCAGACAATGATGAGTTTAAACTAAACATTAATTGGAATGAGAACACTCTGAATGATTATTTGTACCCAACAAAAGGAGTTAATAATGCCTTATCTGCAGGAATAGCTCTTCCATTAGGAGACTATAGATATTTTAACTTAAATGCTGACCATACAAGTTACAGACCTGTAACTGAGACCACAACCTTAAAACTTACAGGTAATTTTAATCTATCTAAGGGATATAGTGGAAAACCACTGCCATTTTATAAAAGAAATTTTGGTGGTGGTAGTGGCTCAGTAAGGGGCTTTGGAAACAAGACACTTGGACCTCTTTATCCGAATGGCAAGGCAAAAGGTGGTGAAATTGCTATTCTTGGAAGTGCTAATTTAATAGCACCTGCATTCTTTTTTGATAATAATGAAAAAATGAGAATGAGTGCATTTATTGATGCTGGAAATATTTATGAAAAAAGTTCAAACATCAAACTTGGAGATATAAGAATGTCTGCAGGCTTTGGTTTTGCTTATTTGAGTCCCATAGGATCAATTGGGGCATTTATTTCAACTCCAATTCTTAAGAAAGATGGTGATACTATTGAAGACTTTGGATTTTCATTAGGAACTGGTTTCTAGATACCCTATGAGGGTTTTAGTATTATTTTTTTTGAGTGCTTTATGTCTAACAGCAAACGCTCAAAGTTTAAAAATTGGTTTCATTGATACCGAACAAGTTATTGTTAACCTTACTCAATATAAAAATAGTGTAGATAAACTATCACGAGAATTTGAGCCTAAAAAACAAGAGTTATTAGACTTATTCAAACATATTGAGCTTCTTAGAGCAAATATTGAATTCAATAAAAAAATTAATACTTTGGATTCTAATGAAATGGAATTAGCCAAACTTAAAGATTTAGAAGAAAGTTTTGAGAAAGAAACTGAGTTTTGGCAAAAATCAATGAATAGTAACAAAATCAACCTTCTTAATAAAATTGAAAACCTTATAAATATCTCTATAAATGATTATGCTATAGAAGAAGGCTATGATCTAATTCTTTATAAAGACGTTGCCTTTGTAAGCGATAAGGTTAACATAACGCAACAAATTATAGAAAAAATTGAAAAACAGTAGTTATGACATTAACACTCAAAGAAATTGCAGAGTTAGTTGGAGGATCCATTGAAGGAGACTTCTCAAAATCAATTCAAGGAATTGGCACCTTAGATTCTGCAAATTCAAGCCAAATATCATATGCAGTAAACGAAAAATATAAAGATTCTCTTAAAAATTCTAATGCTGGTGCTTTTATCATCAATAAAAGTTTAAAACAGTTCTGCCAAAGAAACATTGTCCTAGTTGAAAATGTTTATCTTGCTTACTCAATTTTGTCACATAAATTTAAGGTTACTCAAAATATTGAACATTTTCAATATGGCCACAAATTAAGTTATCCAGATTCTAAAGTTTCAGCGAGCAGTTTAATTGGTAAAAATGTCAAGATTGGGAAGGGTTCAATCATTGGGGTTAATTGTGTAATTGAGGATAATGTAAGTATTGGCTCTAACTCAACAATTGAACCAAATGTTTCTATTCAAAGAGGGTCTCAGATTGGAAGAAATTGTGTAATTTCTCCTGGCGCTGTAATTGGGTCTGAAGGCTTTGGCAATGCAAGAGATGCAGATAAAAAATGGAGTCCAATTGCTCATCTTGGAAATGTTTTAATTGGAAATAACGTATCAATTGGTGCTAATACTACAATTGATAGAGGCACGATTTCAGATACTGAAATTCATGATGGCGTAAAAATTGACAATCTTATTCATATAGCTCATAACGTTATTATTGGTAAAGATACTGCTATTGCCGCAAAAACAGGTATAGCAGGAACAACAATTATTGGAAAAAGGTGCATGATAGGAGGTGCAGTAGGCATTGTTGGGCACTTGAAGATTACAGACGATGTTGTTATAAATGCTACGAGCACGGTCAACAGAGATATTACTAAACCTGGTGTATATACTGGTTTTGTCCCTCTTATGCTTCATTCAGAATGGAAAAAGGTAGGTATATGGCTAACAAAACTTGATAAAATTGCCACCTTCATGAAGATTAAATTGAAAAATATTAGGTAATACTATGGAAATGAATATAAACGAGGTTAAAAATTTTCTACCTCATCGATACCCTTTTTTACTTATTGATCGGGTAATTAGCTTTGAATCAGGGAAAAATTTGACAGCCATTAAAAATGTTTCTTTTAATGAGCCACAATTTACTGGTCACTTTCCTGATCAGCCAATCATGCCTGGTGTTTTAATTATTGAGGCTATGGCTCAAGCAACTGGAATATTGGCATTTAAATCAGAAGTAGGAAGACCAGAAGTGGGTCAAATATATATGTTAGTTGGAGTTGATAAAGTTCGTTTTAAAAGAATTGTTGAACCTGGTGATCAGCTTGAAATCTATGCAGAAGTTGTTACAGTTAAGCGTGGTATGTGGAAATTTAACTGTACGGCAAAAGTTGAAGGTGAGCTAGTTACATCAGCAGAAATTTTATGTACGCAAAAAAAAGCAAATAACTGATTATGCCTATTGATTCCTCAGCTATTGTTCATGAGAGTGCAAAAATCCATAAGGATGCAGTAATATCTGCATATGCTCTAGTTGGTGCTAACGTTGAAATTGGTGCTGGAACAGTTATTGACTCTCATGCAGTTATTGAAGGTCCCACTAAAATTGGAAAAAATAATCATATCTATTCTTTTGCATCAATTGGAGGAGACCCCCAAGATATAACCTATCAAGAAGGTCAAGAAAGTAACCTAGTAATTGGTGATGATAATCTGATAAGGGAATTCTGCACAATTAATAGAGGCACAGAAAAAGAAAACTCCTTAACAAGGATTGGTTCAAATAATATGCTAATGTCATATGTTCACATTGCTCACGACTGCCAACTTGGAAATCATATCATAATGTCAAACAATGCCTCTTTAGCGGGACATGTTAGAATTTCCGATTGGGCTATTCTTGGAGGTTTTGCACTGGTTAAGCAATTTTGCAACATTGGTAGACATACTTATGCAGGAATGGGATGTCAAATAAATAAAGATATCCCTGATTATATGGTTGCTTCAGGGATTCATCCAAAAATTAGAAGTATTAACTCTGTAGGAATGAAACGAAGAGGCTTTAGTGCAAGTTCTGTTTCTTCAGTTAAAAGAGCCTTTAAGGTAGTTTACAGAGACTCTCAGGGAAGGCTTCTGGATCAAGCTCTTAGTAAGCTTGAAGCATCAGAGTCTGATAGCCCTGAAGTCATGCAATTCGTCAAATGCATCAGGAATTCAAGAGTGGGCATTATGCGCGGCCCAGCAGATGAGTAATTAATTACCATAAATCATGTCCAAATCATTTATAAGGTCAAGCAGCATTGTTTCTGCAATGACCTTTGTTTCAAGGATATTAGGTCTCATCAGAGACTTTGTTATTGCAAGGCTTTTTGGTGCTAATGAGTTGACAGATGCATTTTTAGTCGCATTTAGAATTCCCAACTTTTTTAGGCGCTTGTTTGCTGAA
>ENA-ORDA01001460-ORDA01001460.1-marine-metagenome-genome-assembly--contig:-NODE-1460-length-19895-cov-6.941366_pt1 | contig 19895 bp, 21 predicted proteins | sample MGYA00237778_ERZ508506 | MGnify/ENA primary metagenome ERZ508506 (study PRJEB26177, sample SAMN06267891) | marine metagenome | isolation source: Monterey Bay, California, USA | place: Pacific... | reverse complement strand
CGTTCTTTCTGTACAAACAACAATGCAGCATATGTTGCCGTTGAAGAAACGTATGGAGACCATTCGTACAATGGACACGCTAAAAAAGATGAAGCGTTCCGAAATGATATGACCAATTTTGGTATATTAATGGAAGTTCAAGGTATTGATAAACCATTTGATTGGTCAAGAGAAGTAGTTAAAAACTTACAAATAGATGGTACAGGATTATATTATAGCCCATCACGTAAACCATCTACAACATCAGAAGGTGTAAATGTATCAGCTATTCAAGTAGACACATTACATAAAATAGCAAAATCAATGCAACCATATTTTATGTATGTATATGATTTTATTGAGGACATGAAAAAAGTGTTCCCAACATTAAAAGACGATTGGGGTATTTATGTACCTGAAGTAAAATATTTATCACCTGAGCCATTAGTTAATTATAACAATTTAAGTCTTACAAAATATGAAAACATCCACTTTGTCGGAGATGCTCTCTCAGCTAGAGGAATTACAGTATCCGGAGCCCAAGGAATCTATGTGGCTGAAGACTTACTCAAATGATGAGTTAGAAGAACTAATTGAAGCTATGGATGCCCATTTTTTATTTAATTACAATTTTAGTGCAATATTTTCAAAAAAACAAGCAGTTGAAATAGAATTATTTTTAAGATTAAGAGAAGACGTTTTAAAATATTTAATGGAGTAATATAGTCTAAAATATTTATCGTAAACAACAACTCAATCTAGTGGAACAGAACATAATTAGTATTTTAATAGCATTAATATCAGGACTTAGTAGTGTAGGTGCTTGGAGGTTTTATGAGGCTAAAATAAAATTAAAAACCCAGACTACATTAAGCCCACAAAAAGCTAATGAAGCTTTTATTACAGATTTACAATCTAGAGTAGCTAAATTGGAAGCTTTACTAATAGAATCTTCTGAAGAGAAAGATCTTATGAGAGATAAAATTACAGAATTATCTTCATCTATATCTGCTTTAAAAGTAAAAATTAAATATCTAGAATCTGATAATGAAATTTTACGAATAAAAAACAGAAAAAAATAATGCGCGGGAAGCTTGGCTACCCGAGAGAAAGGTCGTATATTCATACCAAGTTAGTTAAGGTCAAAGCTGGTAAGGAGTAGTCCAGGTAAAAGATCCCAAGAGTGTAAAACACCATCCGCTAACCTTAAATGCATGCGGTTTCAATCTACAACTTAACAACATTAGCCCGGAAGACGTTCCGGGCTTTCTTTTAAATTATATTTGGATAACTCAAAATATTTTCGTATATTCATGTCAATGAAAAAGAGAAGTAGTGAAGCTACAATGATATAGAAAAAGGTAAGGGTTAACCTCTATATCGTAGTAACCCCGAAAGACCCGAAACTTCTCTTTTTTTATGGACGAGTAGCTCAGTTGGATAGAGCAATGCCCTTCTAAGGCATCGGTCATAGGTTCGAATCCTATCTCGTTTACTAAATAAACCATATTATGAGTAGTAAATTTTTTTCAAATAAAAATGATAATAAAATAAATACCAAAGGTAAATCTAAAGCTAATAAGCAAAGTAGAGCGGTAAAAACTAACAATGTTAAAAAAGCGGGGAGAGGTAAATAATGGTATTTCCTAGAGGTAAATATAAAGGTCAATTAATATCTGATGTAGAACAATATGATCCTAGCTATGTTAGGTGGTGTAGGGCAAATACACCTTGGATGTTTAAATCACAAAAACCCAAAACATCAGCTGCTGAACAAGAGTTTATTAGTGATTGGAAACAACAATCAGAACTCAACACATATTTAAGAAATAACCCGGCAACATTAAAGGAAGCTTTTGGCGATTAAATTTGGCTATCAGCAGAAGGGTTCGTATATTTACCCAAATATAAAGTTATACTTATGAGCGAAAATTTTAAATCAAGAACATTCAATACCCCAGATGGTAAACGAGTAACAATGTTTGATGGTAAACTTCATAGTTGGGATGTTCCCGCTATTACTTACATTAATGGTAAAAGAAGCCTAGATGAATATTACCTATATGGTATTAGGTATTCTAAAGAGGATTGGTTAGAAGCACGAAGAGATCGTAATGGTGTTACTCCAGACAAAAACCCACAAGTAAAATCTAGATTTTAATATGGAAGGTAAAAAAGATAACTGTGTAAGTTGTGATGTAGAAACTCCTTATAACATCACAGATAGTATTTATACTAGAAGTAATTATATAGAAGGAGCAGGTCAATTGTGTGAGTCATGTCATACTAAAATTTATAATTAATATGAAAATAGGTTTATGTGGTACAATGAGTGTAGGTAAAACTACATTAGTAAATGCGTTAAAGAAAGTTAATGACTTTAAGGATTATAATTTTGCTACTGAACGTAGTAAACATTTAATGTCATTAGGTATTCCCCTAAATACAGATTCAACATTAAAAGGCCAAACAGTATTTCTAGCTGAACGTTGTGGTGAATTAATTCAAGATAATATTATTACAGATAGAACTGTAATTGATGTTATGGCATTTACAAAAAATTCACAAACTATTGATTTTAAAGATAAAGAATATTTTGAAGATTATGCTCGAGTATTTATAGGTGAGTATGATTATATATTTTATATATCTCCTGAAGGTATTCCTATTGAAGATAATGGGGTAAGAGAAACTAATGAAGAATATAGAAACCTAATTGATGATACTATATTACATTTATTAAGAACTTATGGGCATAGATGCAAAAATGTCATAATGATAAAAGGAAGCACGGACGAACGTATTGAAAAAATATTGGATTCCATTAGAAAATAATATTTATAATAAACAATTTTATATTATGGATCAAAAATTCTCAGTAAGAGACTGGAAAAATAAAACCTTATATAAGGAATCTTATAAAGAAGGGGAAAAGTTAGCCGAAATGTACATTGATGACGATGAGTTTGAAATGGAAATGGTATTAGATAGAGTTAAAGAAATAAAACATTTATTTAATGGATATGATGATGATGTCATTGTAGACTTTGTTAAAACACATAGACAAGACATTAGACCATTTAACGCTGCTACACCTCAAGGTGCTGAATCAATTAAAGATGAATTTAATGAATTTGTTTCATTAAACTATGAATCAGGAGTAGATTATATGGAAGAAAATGATGAAAAAGAACCATCAAAATCTGATATAGCCACTGCTGAAAAAGATTTAGAATTTGAAATACCTACATCAACTGGAGCTTCTAATAATATGAGAAGTATTATAGTTAAAAAAGTAGCTAAAATAGAAAAGAAAAGAGATGACAATGATGATTACACTATGGATTTATTAGCACTTAAACAATACATTAAAAAAGATGATGTACGTAAAGAAGTGGGTGCTAAAGAAATTCGTAATTTAGTTTCTCCCTTAATAAAATAGGATGAATTTTAAAAAAACATGGTTAGGTAAAAATCTTAACCTATTGGTTATAGTAGGGGCTTGTATTTATGTGTTTTGTTTTTTTCAACAAAAACAAGATTATGTAAAAATATACAATTCTAAAATAGAAGCACTAGAGCAAAAAGTCGATTCGTTACATCATATAAATGACGAGTTGACTTTTAAAATTGATACATTAAATGTACAAATAGTTAAGTTAGATCAACAGATAGATTCTAAAGACTATAAAATAAACAGCTTAAGATATGAAATTAATAATAAAGTGGATGCTGTTGACAGTTTTAATAATGATGAGCTTACCCAGTTTTTCACAGACCGTTACAGACAGTACTTCGATTCAATTAAAAAAGCCAGTAGTAAAACTAGTAATTAAAGATCTTATTAAAGGAGATGGTGCTAAACAAAAAGTAGTACTATTTGAAGATAAAATTAATTTATTAGAACAAAAAATTGTCTTAAAAGATAGTATTATATTTAACCTAAATGGTAAAGTATCTAACTTTAACTCAATTTTATCTACTAAATCAGACCAATTATTACTTTCAGAAAAATTATCTAAGCAACTTCAGTTAGATTTAAAGAAATCTCAATTGAAAAATAAATTAACAGCAGGAGCAGGCATTGTTGCCGTAATTGCTACTGTATTATTATTAAAATAATGAGTGCGAATTTAAAGAATATTATAAAACAAGAATTTATAAAATGTGCTAAAGATCCGGTATATTTTATGAAAAAGTATTATACTATTCAACACCCTAAAAGGGGTAGAATAAAATTTAATTTATACCCATTCCAAGAAACGGTTTTAGGTCATATGGATAATGAAGACTATATGATTATAAACAAATCTAGACAATTAGGTATATCAACTTTATGTTCTGCTTACTCTTTATGGATGATGTTATTTCATAAAGATAAAAACGTACTTTGTATTGCAACTAAGCAAGAAACAGCCAAAAATATGGTTACTAAAGTACGATTTGCTTATGATAATTTACCTCAATGGTTAAGAATAAAAACGGTTGAACACAATAAATTATCTCTTCGATTAGCAAATGGTTCTCAAATAAAAGCCACATCAGCTTCAAGTGATGCAGGTAGATCAGAAGCAGTATCTTTACTATTAATTGATGAGGCTGCCTTTATTGATAATATTGATGAGATATTTGCTTCAGCACAGCAAACACTGGCTACTGGTGGTGGTTGTATAGCATTATCTACACCTTATGGTACAGGTAACTGGTTTCATTCTACATGGGTTAAAGCTGAAGCTAGAGAAAATACATTCCTCCCTATTAGATTACCTTGGACTGTCCACCCAGAAAGAAATGAAGAATGGAGAGATGAACAAGATATAATATTAGGCCCTAGAATGGCAGCACAGGAATGTGATTGTGATTTTAGCACTTCAGGTGATACTGTAATTGAGCCCGATATTTTAAATTTTTATGAAAAAACTTATATTAAAGATCCATCAGAACGAAGAGGAATAGATGGGAATTTATGGATATATGAAATACCAGATTATTCAAAAACATATACTGTAGTAGCGGATGTTGCTCGTGGTGATGGGAAAGATTATTCAGCATTTCATGTGTTTGATATAGATAATGCTGTGCAAGTAGCAGAATATAAAGCTCAAATAGGTACTAAAGATTATGCTAATGTATTATTTGCAGTAGCTACAGAATATAATGATGCTTTACTTGTAGTAGAAAATGCTAATGTAGGGTGGGCTGTAATCCAACAATTAATAGATAGAGGATATAGAAACTTATATTACTCTCCTAAAATGGATACAGCTTTATCTAATGCAGATCAATATTTAAACAAATACGAAAACGGAAATGCAATGGTTCCTGGGTTTACTACGTCCTTAAAGACGAGACCACTTGTTATCTCCAAAATGGTTTCGTATATTCACGAAAAATCAGTAATAATACAATCTAAAAGGTTAATAGAAGAGTTAAGAACATTTGTTTGGAAAAATGGTAAAGCTCAAGCTTTAGGAGGATATAATGATGATTTAGTAATGGCTTTTGGTATAGCAATGTTTTTAAGAGATACAGCTTTACACTTTAGACAACAAGGTGTAGATATGGCGCGTGCAGCATTAGGGGGAATACATTCCACAAATCATCAAGCGCCTAATATTTATACGAATAGTAACAGGGTAAAAAATCCCTACGAAATGGAAAACCCATATGGCGGCAAGGAGGACATTTCTTGGTTATTGGGTTAATATTTATTATATATACATAGTAAGAAATGGCAGATACTTCTTTATTTGGTAGATTACGTAGATTATTTTCAACGGATGTAGTAATTCGTAATGTTGGAGGTAATCAATTAAAAGTAATTGATAGCAATCAAATTCAAAATTTAGGACAGTTACAAACCAATTCATTAATGGATAGGTTTAACAAAATTTATAGTACCACAGGTGGGTTAAACTATAATATGATGCAACAAGTTAACTTTCCATCAACTCGAATTCAATTATATACTGATTATGAAGCGATGGATACCGATGCTATTGTTGCTTCTGCTTTAGATATTGTAGCTGATGAATCATGTTTAAGAAATGACATGGGAGAAGTATTACAAATACGTTCTTCAGATGAAACTGTCCAAAAAATATTATATAATTTATTTTATGATGTGTTAAACATTGAGTTTAACCTATGGTCTTGGGCTCGTAATATGCTTAAATATGGTGATTTTTACTTAAAACTAGAAATCTCAGAACAATTTGGAGTATATAATGTAGTGCCATTTTCATCATATACAATTATGAGATTAGAAGGTATGGATCCTCAAAATCCATCTGATGTTAAATTTAAATATGATCCAACTTATTCAGTATCTGAAAACCCATTAGGTTTCCAACAGATATCACCTGCTATGGGAGTAAATACAGGAGATGAAATAGTATTTGACAACTATGAAATGGCTCACTTCCGTTTATTATCCGATTTTAATTATTTACCTTACGGTAGATCTTATTTAGAACCAGGTCGTAAAATATGGAAACAAATGACATTAATGGAGGATGCAATGCTGATTCACAGAATTGTTAGAGCACCAGAAAAACGCACTTTCTTCGTTAACGTAGGTAATATTCCACCAAATGAGGTAGAAACTTACATGCAACGTATGATCAACAAAATGAAAAAAACACCATATGTTGATCCACAAACAGGTGATTATAACCTTAAATTTAATATGCAAAATATCCTCGAGGATTTTTATATTCCAGTTAGAGGAGGTGATGCAACTACAAGAATAGAAACAACAAAAGGATTAGATTACGCAGCTATTGAAGATGTAACTTATCTTAGAGATAAATTATTTGCAGCCCTTAAAGTACCAAAAGCATATTTAGGGTATGAAGGTGATCTTGAAGGAAAAGCTACATTAGCAGCAGAAGATATTCGTTTTGCTCGTACAGTAGAAAGAATACAAAAAATATTAGTATCTGAATTAACTAAAATTGCGTTAGTACACTTATATGCCCAAGGGTATGATGGAGCCGCACTAACTAATTTTGATATTTCATTAACAACTCCTTCTATCATATATGATCAGGAAAGAATTGCATTATTGAAAGAAAAAGTTGATTTAGCATCTCAAATGATGGAAAATAAACTAATGCCAACAGATTGGATTTACGATAATATATTCCACTTTAGTGAAGATCAATACTCAGAGTATAGAGATCTAATTATGGAAGATCAAAAACGTAAATTTAGACAAGCTCAAATAGAAACAGAAGGTAATGATCCTGCTGAAAGTGGGGAAGCATATGGAACACCACATGCTTTAGCTTCATTATATGGTGGTGGTAGATACCCAGGACAAAAAGGAGTACCTGCAGGATACGATATTAATGATAAAAACTACCCAGATTCAGCTATTCAACCAGGTAGACCTGTTGATAACGCATCTGATTATGGTTCTCAAACTAGCAATTTAGGTAAAGACCCTATTGGTTCAGATAGAATGAAAGGAAAACAAGGAGCAGAAGAAAGACCAGGAATACCAAATTACAAAGGTGGTTCACCTTTAACATTAGAAAATTTAGGAACTAGGGCTGTTTTCGCACAAACCGAAACTTCATTAAAAGCATTTAAATCAAAATCTAATAAAATTAAGTTATTTGAAGAAAGTGATTTATTAAATGAAGACAATATTCGTGAAGAAACCAAATAGATTAAATATTTATAACCAGTAGAAAACTACTAGTATGAAAGTGAAACATAACAAGTATAAGAATACGGGAATTTTATTTGAGTTACTCGTAAGAAAACTCACATCGGATACTCTCAATGAGAGTACTTCGGCTGCAGCAACTTTAGTAAAAAAATACTTTACTAAAACTGAATTAGCTAAAGAAAATAAACTTTACCAAACTGTTAATAATACAGTAAATATTAATGAAAGCAGAGCCGAAACTGTAATTTCTAGTGTATTAGAAATATCTAAAAAGTTAGATAAAGAACAACTTAAAAAAGATAAATACAATCTAATTAAAGAAATTAAAAAGAATTTCGATATTAATGACTTTTTCAAGGCACAAATTAAAGATTATAAAAAATTAGCATCAACATTCATTTTATTTGAATCATATGCTAATCCAAAAATATTAAACCCTGAACTAATTATTAGCTCTAAAATTAATTTAATAGAATGTTTAACATCAAAACCAGATGCTAAAATTTCACTTACACCTTTAGTAGAAGAATTAACAAAATTAGATAAGGGCACAAGAGCAGTAGCATATAAACTTATGTTAGAGAAATTTAATAATAAGTTTAAAACTTTAACTGAAGAACAAAAACTGATATTAAAAGAATATATCAATAGTGCTGCCAATGCACCTAAGTTAAAATCATTCATTAACAAAAAGTTTCTTACTATTATTAGTGAATTAAAATCATATACTCCTAAAGTTAAAGATGCTGCTACAAAAATTAAAGTCCAAGAAGTAATAAAATTAATTACTCCTATTGTAGAAAGTAAATCTATTAAAGATGATCATTTAGTTGCCTTATTGCAATATATAGAATTATCAAAAGAGATGAAATCCTTATGAAAAAAATAAAAATTAAAAAGGATACAAATGAAATGAGCACTACAGGAACTGGTGCTTCATTTAAATCTGGAACTGGAGAGCAATATGCTTCTCCAAAAGCATTTAAAATTACCAAATCTAAAGAAGAAGGCATTAATTCACCATTTGATGATTCAGCTCCTTCTATACCTAACAGACCTTCTAAAGCAATTGATTATAAAAAATTATTTGAAAAGGCTAAGAAAAAATGGAACCCAGTAACTGATTTTACAGATAGCCAAGCATGGGCCGGAGTAAATACAGGTTATGATATGGATACACAAGATGCTGCATCTGTATTAGAAGCACCATTTAAATTTAAAGTAGGTGACGAAAAAACCTCGGGTGGGATTAAAACAACAGTAACTAATCAAGATGATGAAACTGGATCAGTATCATGGAAGGTAGATTATGTTCCCGCTTTTGACACAGTATTTGAAGAATTTGATGAATTAAAAAAATACATTACTACTTTATCTAGAAAAACGGATGACCAAGTTATTGATAGTATATCTACTCAAGTTAGTAAATTATTCAATCAATACAGAACCCACATCAGAAAAAATTATCCTGATGCCTATAAAAAATATGCTAGCAACCCAATGGAGGAAATTAATGAAGCTAGATATACTCAATTTAAAAAACAAAATGAATTAAGAACTCCAACAGAGCAAATACATAAAGCTGTTAGAGAAATTAGACGTAAAATTGATGAAATTACAAAAGTAGTTAGTCATACTGAAAGAATGAAAACTGAATTAAAGGCTAGTAATGAAGGTATGTCTTATTTAAAACGTACTAAAAATGCTATTCATAAAATTTCAGAAAAAATCCAAATCTTAAACAATAGGATTAAAGGATTAACTGAATAACAAAATATTAAATATTTATATAAAAATATAAGCATGACTACTCAAGAATTATATAACAAAGTATTAAAAGGTGACGTAACTCAATCGAAATTCTTATATGAAGTTCGTAGAGACGTTAATCTTCCATTTATTACTAGCTGGAATACTTTTAAAGACACTGTAAAAATTTTAAAAAACAGAGGAATCGTTACTGAAAAGAAAATTGGAGCCGATGTTTTAACTAGAACTATTGACCAAGTAAATCCTTACGAATATTCAAAAGGTATGGATTTTGAATTAGGTTTAATTACCAATTCAGTAGGAAATAGAGTAGCGGATAATGCCGGAGATAGTATGCACATTGAAGATATTGCACCTATTGATGTAGTAAAAGCTCAAGATAAAGTATTAAAAAACTTAACCAAAAACCAAAATTATTATTCTGAAAAGTTAATTCTAAAAATGAATGGTGAAGACCACGCAATGGAAGAAATAACAGATAAAGTAATTGCTAAAATTGCTAAAGATGCTAAAAAGAATAATAAAAAATTCATACGCGAACATGGTGAAGATGCTGAAAGAATAGATGACATGAACATCTCAGTATCACAATTAGAAAACAAACTAACCAGAGAAGAAGATGGTGAGTTTAAATTATATTCTAATGAATTAGAAGCCCCAGATAAATTTGAAGTTGAAAAATTAGGTCAAGCACGTGAAGAAATTTACGAAAAATATGCTAGTAAAGCAGGTATTGATGTTAATGAACTTAAAGATAAAGTAGAAGCATATAAAGCTCAAAAAGAAGCTATTGAAGTAGAAGATGAAGACACAGCAATTGCTGTACAAAAGAAATCACCTGATGCTGATGTAAAAATTGTAGACAAATAATGGCTCAAACATTACTAATAGAATATTCCGTATTTACACCAACAAAAACTCAAATTAATGAAGGGTTAGCTGGTGGTAAAAATATGCTCGTTGAAGGTATTGTTCAACGTGCCGAAGAATTTAACCATAACGGTAGACGTTACCCATTTGAGGTACTAAAAAGAGAAGTTGATAAATATATTGATGGTCCTATCGCAGAAAATAGAGCATTAGGTGAATTAGATCACCCAGAATCATCAGTGATTAACTTAAAAAATGCCTGCCATAACATTAAAGAATTATATTGGGAAGGAAATGACCTAATGGGTAAAATAGAAGTTTTACCAACACCATCAGGGAACATTTTACAACAATTATTCGAAAATAACATTACTGTAGGTATATCATCAAGAGGTATGGGCTCAGTAAAACAATTAGGTGAAGGTAGAGTAGAAGTAGACGATGATTTTGAACTTTTATGTTGGGATTTCGTATCAACACCATCAACACACGGTGCTTTTATGAAACCCGCTGGATTAAACGAAAGTTATAACCCATCCTCATTTAAATATAGTGCATTAAATTCTATACTATCTGATATCATTTGCACTCAATCGGGAATCTGTTGTCTTAGGTAACGTTCTCCCCCCTCCTTATATATTTATTCGCGTAAGATAGGTAATTTCTCAATATTACCTCACTCAATTTATAAAATCCCTATATTACTTCCTTAATAAGTAATCCCGACAAATTTATTTTATTATGTCAAACACAAAGTTTTTCAACGATGCAATCGCTGAAGCTAAAGCTATTCGTGAGACTGCTCTTGCTAATGCTAAACTTGCCCTTGAAGAGGCTTTCCAACCAAAAATCCAATCTATGCTAGAAAAGCAGATGCAAAATGAAGCTGATCTAGATGAGGATATCGACGAAGGAAAAGACCTAGACGAGAAAAAGAACGACGTAGATGAAGCTAAAAAAGACGTAGACGAGGCTAAGGACATGGACGAAGCCAAAAAAGACGTAGACGAAGCTAAAGATATGGACGAAGCAAAGAAAGATGTAGACGAAGCGAAAAAGGACATGGACGAGAAAAAGGACATGGACGAAGCTAAAGCTGATGTTGATGAAGCAAAAAAAGACGTAGACGAAGCCAAAAAAGATGTTGATGAAGCCAAAAAAGAAATGGACGAAGCATCAGATATGGACGAGGATATGTACGAACAAGAAGGATCAATTGAAGAAATTGATTTAGAAGAGCTACTTAGAGAACTGGATGAAGCTGAAAGAGCTGATGAAGGTAAAAAAGAAGTAGACGAAACTATTGATGAGGAAAACCTATCAGAAATGATGGATCCTGCAGCAATGTCAGAATTTTTACAAGTACTAGCAGGAGCTGGAACACTAATTGGCGGATCCGCCGCTATGGTATCCTTTATGGATAAAGCCACAGCAGGACAATACGGACAAAAAGTCAAAAAAGTAGCCGATTCACTAGAACAACTTGGAAAAGGAGCTGGACAAGCAATGAGAAGTGAAACTACAGAAACCATTAACGAAAATGATTTCCCAGTAGTAGAAGCTGAAGCAGGTGACGAAGTAGGTGAAATCACAGTAGATGAATTAAAAGACATTATTCGTGACGTTCTTTCAGACGTTATGGGTGGTGGAGAAGAAGAAGAAATGGATATAGATATCGATGCCGAAGGTGGAGATGATATTGAAATTGAAGCTGAAGATGAAATGGTAGATGAGAAGAAGGACATGGACGAGAAAAAGGACATGGACGAGAAAAAAGAAGTTGAAGAAGTTAAAGCTGACTTAAACGAAGCTATTAATGTAATCAACACTCTTAAAGGAGAACTCAACGAAGTAAATCTTTTAAACGCTAAACTTCTTTACGTGAACAAATTGTTCAAAAGTAAAACTTTAACAGAAGCTCAAAAAGTGAAAGTAGTAAATGCTTTCGATAGAGCTGAAACGTTAAAGGAGGTTAAGAATGTATTCGAAACACTAAAAGAAAACCTAGGTACTAAAAAATCTAATTTAAAGGAACACAAATCATTTGCTTCTAAAGCAGCTGGTGTAGCTCCTAAAAAAGATATTTTAACTGAAGGTGATAATTTTGTAAATAGAATGCAAAAACTAGCCGGAATTATTTAAAATTAAAAATTAATTATTAAAACCCTAACAAAATGTCAAACATTGTTAATCAATTATTAGAGACTGCTAGCCCTTATCAGTCAGTTCAGAAAGACGCATCTCGTCTAGCTGGAAAATGGGCAAAGTCTGGCCTATTAGAGGGAGTAAGTAGTGATATCGACAAAGGTAACATGGCTATTTTGCTTGAAAACCAAGCAAAACAACTTGTTGTTGAAGCGAACACTACTGGAACTGGAGCTAATTTTACTCCAGGGACAGGTGAGCAATATGCTGCCGTAGCTCTACCTTTAGTACGTAAAGTATTCGGTCAGATTGCTGCTAAAGAATTTGTTTCTGTACAACCAATGACTCTACCTGCAGGTTTAGTATTTTTCTTAGATTTCCAATACGGAGATTCAAAAATACCATTCAGTGCTGGAGATTCTATGTATGGTGATACTAGTACAAACTTTGGTAACACAAACACAGGTGGTTTATACGGACCAGGAAGATTTGGATATTCAATTAATGAATTTTCTGCTTCTGTTGCTCCAGCTAACTACGCTGTAGATTCTGCATCATTTGCTGAAGTAAATTTCAACGCTGATCTATCTCAATCTATTGTAGATGGTAACTTAGCAAAAGTTTCTGTTGAAACTGCTTCTTTAGCAGGATTCGATAAAGACGGAGTAAGAGGATTCTATGTAATCTCTGGATCTAACGGATTCGGTGGTGGTGAGTCACTAACTGCTGCTATGAACTTACCTGCATTAACTAAATTAGATGGTGGTAACGTTGATTTCTTCGTAAATTACGGAGCTGGTGTTGAAGATGGTGGTGCTATGGTAGTACACTTCAACAAACAAACTGATTTCAACGCAAGAGGTGATTTCGAAGATGGAGCTGCATATTCTGATCAAGCAGATGCTGCTGGTCAAGCAATTGATATCCCAGAAATTAACGTACAGATGAGATCTGAAACTATTGCTGCTAAGACTAGAAAGTTAAAAGCACAATGGACACCAGAATTTTCTCAAGATTTAAATGCATTCCATTCACTAGATGCTGAAGCGGAATTGACAAGTATCTTGAGTGAATATATTTCATTGGAAATCGATTTAGAGATCCTTGGAATGTTAATCGAGAACGTACCTGCTGCTAACACAGCTGTATGGTCAGCAAAAGTTGGTAATGAACTAAACGGAGCTGGAACAGGATTCGATTCAAACACAAATGGTGTGTATTATACTCAAATGAGCTGGTTCCAAACACTTGGAATTAAACTACAAAAAGTATCTAACCTTATCCACCAGAAAACTCTACGTGGAGGTGCTAACTTTATGGTTGTTTCTCCAACTGTAGCAACAATTTTGGAATCAATTCCAGGATTTGCTGCTGATACAGATGGTGATGCTGCTAAAATGAGCTACGCATTTGGTGTACAAAAAGTAGGTGCTTTAAATAGCCGTTACAAAGTATACAAAAACCCATACATGAAGGAAAACTTCATATTAATGGGCTTCAAAGGTAACCAATTCCTAGAAGCTGGTGCAGTATATGCTCCATATATCCCATTAATCATGACTCCTCTAGTATACGATCCTAATACCTTCACTCCAAGAAAAGGTATCATGACTCGTTACGCTAAGAAGATGGTACGTCCTGAATTCTATGGTGGAATTAAAGTTGCAGACTTACAAGTAATATAATTTGTAGTTAACAACAATTAATATCTTTAGAAAGTCCCGCGCAAGCGGGACTTTTTTTTCATATTTATATGAAACGTTCTTAAATAGATTATTAATTCAAAACTGAGAGTTTATGGCAAGTAAACCGCATACTGACGATGTTTATCGTAAAAAGCGAATTCCTAAAAATCCAATTAAATTTAAAACCCCATTAAATGAAGAACAAAAATTAGCGAAAGCAAAAATTTTAGAAAACACAGTTACCCTATTATCAGGGCAAGCAGGTTCTGGAAAAACATTTTTAGCATGTAATATAGCCTTAGATGGGTTACTACGCAGAATGTATAAAAAAATAATAATCACTAGACCTACAGTATCAAAAGAAGAAATAGGATTCTTACCTGGTGATTTAAGAGAAAAAATGGATCCTTGGGTTCAACCTATATATCAAAATTTCTTCCAATTATATGATAAATCAAAAATTGAAAAATTAATATCTGATGATTTAATAGAAATTGTACCTGTTTCATTTATGAGAGGTAGAACATTTTTAGATTCATGTATTATTGTAGATGAGGCCCAAAATGTAACTCATGATCAAATGGAAATGATTGTTACTCGTATAGGTAAAAACTCAAAAATGATGGTTTGTGGTGACACAGGTCAAGTAGATTTAAAAAAGAAAGAAGAATCTGGCTTTAAATTTTTATGTACAGCAGCCAGAAAAGTAAAAAATATGGAGTCAATTACTCTGTTAACTAATAATAGAGATGAAGTAGTTCAAGACCTTATCGATTATTATAATGAAGCTTATGATAAAAAACTTATCACAGGAACAGCAGGTAGTAGTGGCTCGCATAGAAGATAAATATTTATAACAAAACCTAATTATGGCTGAACAAAACCCTATTATTTGGACAGGTACCTCTACTTTTCAATCGGGGCAAACCCCATTTGGATTTTATGATAGTGATACCACTTATGCTAGCGATGCTGATAAAGTAGCTGCATTTTGTGCAACACGTATGGGATATCCAACAGTAGATATTGAAATGGGAAGTGGTTCGTTTTATGCTTGTTTTGAAGAAGCAGTAACTACTTATGGAAATGAACTTTATTTATACCAAATAAGAAATAACTTTCTTAATTTAGAAGGTGCTAGTACAGGATCAAGTTTAAACCAAACAGTTATTCAACCTAATATGGGTAATACTATTAGAATAGCTGAAAACTATGCTCAAGAAGCAGGTGCTGGAGGTACAACTGAATGGTATGATGGTAGAATTATATTAACAGGTAGTGTTCAAACTTATGATTTAAATGCATGGGCTGAAAACACCCCAGGTGTTAATTTAGAAGAAGGTGATAGAATTGAAATTAAAAGAATATTCTATGAAAATACTCCTGCAATTGTACGTTATTTTGATCCATATGCTGGTACAGGGTATGGTTCACAACAAATGTTAGATGTATTTGGGTTTGGTAACTATTCACCAGCTATTAACTTTTTATTGATGCCTATATATTACGATGTATCTGTAATACAGGCTATTGAATTAAATGATCAAATAAGAAAATCAGCATTTTCATTTGAATTAGTAAATAATCAATTAAAAATATTCCCAGTACCTACAAATACAGGTCAATTATTTTTTCAATATATAAAACAAAGAGAAAGAAATTCCCCAATTGCCAAAGCACCTTTTTCAGGAAGTAATTTAGTAACTGATATTTCAAATGTCCCTTTTGAAAATCCTATATATGATCACATTAATGCTCCAGGTAGATATTGGATATTTGAATATTCCTTAGCATTAGCTAAAGAATTATTAGGATATATTAGAGGTAAGTATTCATCAGTCCCTATTCCAGGTGCTGAAGTAACTTTAAATCAAGCAGAATTAATTTCTTCTGCTACTACCTTAAAGGAATCATTAATACAAAAATTAAGAGATGATTTAGATGAAAATTCTAGAAAAATGCAACTTCAACGTAAAGCTGAGGAAGCAACATCAATGAAAACTCACTTAGATCAGGTACCATTACCAATTTGGATAGCATAGTATGGCATTATACGGAAAACATAGAGATGTATTACTTTTTCAAGGACTAAATACAGAATTGCTCCATAGTATTATAGAGCAACAAGTGGGTTATTATAAAGTAAAACTGGATGAAACTTCATCTAATATATATGGTGAGGCCCAAAATAAAACTTTCATAGGACCTGTATTAATTAAATGTCTATTGTCAAGAGGTGAACAAACTGCGTTAGATGATGACTTTGGTGTGGATAGAAACAGACCTTTAGAAGTAAGATTCTTTAGAAAAGACTTAAAAGACGCTAATGTGGTTCCTGAAATTGGGGATATTATATTATGGAATGAAGATTACTATGAAGTTGATAACCTCGTCGAAAATCAGCTAGTAGTAGGTAAAGATCCGTCGTACCCTTATAGTGATACGGTAGATGACTTCGGTTCAAGTCACTCAATTATTTTGAGCTGCCATTACACTAGACCAGAAAAAGTAGGAATAAAAGAAGCAAGATTATAAATGGATTTTAAACCGAGACCATATACAAAAAGAGAATTTCTAGATAAACTAGTAATGCCCTATGATAATCCTGAAACTAAACAGGAAGTACTTGGTAATCCAAACCAAATCGATAGTGTTGCTAAGCCTGGTCAACCTGATTCATCTAAAGTAAATAGAGCTGCGGAGATATCGGTTAAAGATGATACTAATAAAGACTTTAAAATTACATTAAAAGACATTGATGAGTCTATTTTATACTATTTACAAAATGTAATTAAACCTTCTGTAATGCAGAATGATTCAAAATTAGGAGTTCCAATAATTTATGGATCCCCTGAAAGATGGAAATCTATGCAGTCAGATGGTTTTTACAGAGACAAAAATGGTAAAACTATGGTTCCTTTAATTATGTTTAAAAGAACTAGTTTTGAAAAAGACAATACTCTTGGAAATAAATTAGATGGTAACAGAGTACAAAATGTTCAATATTTTGAAACACAATACTCTAAAAGAAACAATTACGATAATTTTTCAATTTTACAAAACCAAAAACCTCAAAAAGAATATATTTTAGGCGTTATACCTGATTACATTACTATCAGCTATGATATGTCTATTTTTACAGACTTTACAGAACAAATGAATGAAATAACAGAAGCAATAGAATTTGCTGCTCGTTCATATTGGGGAGATCCACAAAGGTTTATGTTTAGGGCTGATATTAAATCTTTCGCTACACCAACATTATTGGAAGCAGGGGTTGATAGAGCAAATAAAACAAATATGACATTAACTGTTAATGCTTATATAATCCCTAAAACAATTAACGCAAAAATGGCGGGTCCTAGTCCAAAATCATACAGTGTTGTAAAGACTGTGTTCGGGGAGCAGATTATTTAAAAAAATTGAATATTTATTATAGAATATAATTATATATAAATTAAAAAAACATGGCTAAATTAAGTACCTCAGGAATCTCTAGTGGGAGTATTATATACCCTGAACACGTTTTACGCAGTATAGATGCACTTAATGGAGAATCAGGTCCTTATGACATTAACATATCTGGATCCCTATCAGTATCTGGGAGTCTAAATCTTAACCCAACATACGTTAACGAATACAACTCAGCACCCGCATTAATAGCATATAACACATCATCTGGAACTTTATACTACACCACAGGAAGTATTGGTGGTGGAGGTGGAGGAGGAACCGCAGGAACTTCAGGAACTTCAGGAACAGATGGTTCCTCAGGAACAGATGGTTCTTCAGGAAGCTCAGGAACAGGTGGTACTGATGGTACATCAGGAACTAATGGTTCAGATGGTTCTTCAGGAACAAATGGAACTAATGGTACAGACGGTTCTTCAGGAACAAGTGGTTCAGATGGTTCATCAGGGTCAAATGGTACAGATGGTACATCTGGAACTAATGGAGATTTATTTACAACAACATCAACTTCCGCTACTGCAATAGGACTCGGGAATAGAACTTTAGTTACAGTTGAAGTAGGAGCTTATGTAACAAGCCAAACTTTAATTATATCTAATAATGCTTCCAACTATATGATTGGTAGTGTAGTTTCTTATACTTCTGGAACAAAAACATTAATAGTAAATGTTACAGAAATTGTAGGTTCAGGTAATTTTAATAGTTGGAAAATTAGTTTAGCAGGTAGTACAGGAACTGCAGGTACAGATGGTACATCAGGAACTTCAGGATCAAATGGTACAGACGGAACAAATGGATCAGATGGTACATCAGGAAGTAATGGTACAGACGGAACAAGTGGTTCAGATGGTTCATCAGGGTCAAATGGTACAGATGGTACATCTGGAACAAATGGTTCTTCAGGAACAAATGGTACAAATGGTTCAGATGGTTCATCCGGGTCTTCAGGAACTAATGGTACAAATGGTACAGATGGTTCTTCAGGATCAGATGGTACATCAGGTGTTGGTCTTCCTACAGGAGGAGATACAGGTCAAGGACTTGTTAAAAACTCAAACACAGATTATGATTTCAGTTGGGCTAATTTTACAAGTGGTACATCTGGAACAAATGGTTCTTCAGGAACTAATGGTACAAATGGTTCAGATGGTTCATCAGGAACAAATGGTACAAATGGTTCAAATGGTACAGACGGTTCTTCAGGTTCAGACGGAACTTCAGGTTCAGATGGTTCTTCAGGAACAAATGGTTCAGATGGTACATCAGGGTCAAATGGTACAGATGGTACATCAGGTACTTCACCCTCTGGAGCAGGAGGTAGCCCTTTAAGTAATATAATAAGATATACTCATACTATTTCCAGCAATTCAGTCCAAATATTATCCTCAGGAAATATTTATAGTGGTTTAACTTATAGTAGAACAGGAACTACAGTAACAGTAACATCGTCCTCTCATGGGTTAACAACTGGAAATTATGTAGTAATACGAGCTGGAATTGATACTAACATATATAGAATAATTACAGTAGTAGATAGTAATAGCTTTACTTATGTATCAGCAGGTAGTGGTAGTAATAATGGAACCGATGCAGCTTATGTTCCGGCATTTAATGCATCAACAATTACAGATTCTACAATTACAATAGTAGCCCCAACAGCTGGGGATAATCAAATAATGTCTATGATGATTTATATAGCTACATCAGAAACAAACCCTAAAACCCTTACTTTACCTGCAAATGCAATAAATAATGGTGCTGGTGAAAATAATAGTTTGGCAACAAGAAATGTACCTATTATGTTAGCAAATCAAGCTAGTGCTTTAGGTAATTCAACAATTACTAGTGCTAGAGTTAATTTCACAAACGCTGCAGGATTTGGTACTTATTCATTAGATGGTGGTTTAGATACATTTGGTAAAGTATTAATAAGTTTAAGATTTTAAATAGATGGCTCAACAATTTTTTGGAAAATTAACAAATGTAAACCCAATTGGATCTGGAAGTAATTCTTATGTAAGAGTTAGAGGAGATATTCTGGATGGTAGTAACCAAATCACTAACATAGTTGGTGTTAGTGGGTACAAATCAGGTAGTGAATATGATTTTTTAAAAGTTGGAATGGTTTTAGTTGGAGGTACAGGACATAGTGCTGGTACTACTATTGGAAGTATTAATCAAGGTACTACTACAATTACAACTAATAGCCCAGCTACAGCAGATGCAACAAATGCCCTATTTAGAATATCCCCATACTCAGGAAGTTATTTTATAGAATCAGCTTCTTTTACTGATCC
>ENA-ORDA01001457-ORDA01001457.1-marine-metagenome-genome-assembly--contig:-NODE-1457-length-19910-cov-3.970403_pt1 | contig 19910 bp, 13 predicted proteins | sample MGYA00237778_ERZ508506 | MGnify/ENA primary metagenome ERZ508506 (study PRJEB26177, sample SAMN06267891) | marine metagenome | isolation source: Monterey Bay, California, USA | place: Pacific... | reverse complement strand
ATATAACAATCCTGTAGATCAAAACTATCTTAAAAATTATAATGCTCCATACACGGTAGACAATCCACAGAAGACGTATCAAGGTGTTCAGGCCTGGTATGAGGACTTTGGTACCTTATGGGAACCAAGGTATTATATGGGTGCAGGAATCCCCATATGGTCAAAAATATGGACAGCTCCATCAAACTATACAAAGCAATGGACGACAGCAGCAGTTTATGCCGATCAATACGAAACCTCCTTTGCTGGTCAATATGCTGGTAGTAGGACATACAATGGCCAATATGCAAACTCATATGCTGTAACTAATTATTACATTGGTCCAAACAATACGGTCAACTATACTAAGCAGTATGATAACTATTATGCAGGGACACAATATACAGGCCAATGGGAAAAAGCATATACTGGCAATAGAAGTCATACATACGACAAACAATTTGATAACCAATTTGCTGGCAGCAGAACGTACTCGGGTCAATACACTGGATATTTTGACGGAACATATTACCAAAATTGGTCACAAGCATTTGAAGGGCAGTATGAGGGTCCACAATACTATGGTGGAAAAACTACAAATGCAAACTTCCATAAGGACTGGGTTGGGTATTATGATAAAGGTTGGGACAAGCAATACACAGGATACTTTGATGCATACTATGAAAGAGGGTATGAGGATCAGTATGCTAATACGTATGAGAAATTATATGCCGGTAGTAGAGAGCACACCTATCTTGGGTATTACAATGCAACATATGAAGGGTACTACGATAGAGCATATGCAGGCAATTATGGCAACTCGTACACTGGCTACTACACAGGATACTACACAGGGTACTATTCTAGAAACTATGTAGGTTATTACAGCAAAGGGTATACTGGTACATATGCTGGGGGCAACTCAGGTTTCAATCTTGAAAATTACACTAAAACATATATGGGTATTGTTCCATATAACAAAGTTTTTGTTGGTGCTAGCGCTCATGGACTTAAGACTGGAGAGCTTACTACGGAAGGTGTAACAAAAGTTAAATCTAGTGGTGCTTGGAAGCAGGCCAAAGATCTATTCATTAAGAAGAATGGAGCATGGGCAGAGAGTAAAGCAGTGTTTGTTAAGAAAGATAATTCATGGGACATTGTTCATATTGGTTGGGAAAGAACAGACTTTAATATTAACAGCAACAGGAACGGCTTTAACTTAAACTATGAATTACAAAGTGCTGGAAAGTCTCCAGGAACAAGACCACAGCTAGTTAACATATATGTTAATGCAGGGGCCATACTAAGTATATATGACACACAGGCTGCAGTAGACTTGACATCACTAGGTACTATTAATATTGGCCAAACACCAATAAAACACTTGGTCAGAATATTTGTTCATCCAGATGCTAAAATTATTGGAGCTAGTGGTGCAGCTGGTGGTGCAACCAACCATCCGCAGACTGGAGGCGATGGTGGTAAAGGTGGAGATGCAATAAAAACAAACGCTGCTGTTGAATTGTATATAGAAAATTATGGTATCATTGCCGGAGGTGGCGGTGGTGGTGGAGCTGGAGGATATCCAGTTCATGGAAACTCAACACCTGTAATGGGTGGCGTAGGTGGTATTGGAGCTGGCTTTGCATTGATCAATGGATCCACTGTTGATATTTTAGAGAATGATTCGAGAATAAACGGAACTAACGCTAGCCTATCATTAGGCATTCATGGCGGATCAGGAGGACTATTAGGTCAGCGAGGAACTGGAGCTGGAGGGTATGACCATCCAGGTGGCAATATTGCCAACCCAGGGCTTTTGACAACCCAATATGACTTATCAGGAGATGGTGGATTACCAGGCGCAGCTATAGTAGGCTATGATGCGACGAGAGTAACCTTCATAAATACTGGTAAGATATGGGGTGACTCAAAGTATAAATTTACAACATAGGTTCTTCGATGGCTAATCCGTTAAAAATAAAATCTACTGGAGGAGGTACTTTTCTTGGTTTACAAGAGATGACTTCTGCCCAGCAGGATTATGCCGTTCATCAAATCTTAACTGAGTTCTGTGTTAACACTACAGAGTCTGGTACTATCAACATAGACGTAGGTGGATCTAATAGAGGACAACACGACGACACTTTAGCGCTTGCAGATCTATCTATACAAACAAACACGTACATCCTATACCAAAACACAACGCCTGTTAATGAAACTAGTCTGACGCAGCCAATGTTTGTGAGTGCAACCAGCCTTGCAGAAGAAAATAACACTAAGCTAAATGCATTCCTCGATGGTAAAGTAATGTCTAATTTAGTATCAAACGGCCTCGGGTCATATTGGATGTCAGCAACAAATCCAAACTCATCTTTGTATACAGATACAGGATACTATGTTAAGGATACTAGATCAGGTGTTGCAGCTACAACATATACTTTGTGGAGAAAGACCTCAGGCGTATCGGCACCTACTGTATTCAGACCAGCTAAATTGTCTGGGTCTTCTATTTCAGAAATGTCTGATGCTGAAATCAAAACTATATGTGAGAGATTTAGAAACAGAATTGGAACGACAGGTATAGGTCAATATAAATTATCTGCAACCAATCCAGCAACAGCTGGCCAGACATGGGTCCAAGTCAGCGATAATGTAATAGATACAAGATCGTCTGTAGGTCCAGCCAACTATGTCAAAAGTTACATTGCTCAATATGATAGTCAATATATAGCCAGCTATGTAGGCTACCGACCAATAACATATACTAAAGCATATGAGGGCGTACGAAATGTAAACTACGTCAAGGCTTACTCTGGTACATATCTTGGTAACTATACTAAAGAATATATGGGCCAGTATGAAGGTTCATTTGTCGGTAACTATACAAAGCAATATGAGGGATCATTTGCAGCCAACTATACTAAAGAGTATGTTGGACAATATAGTAGACAGTTTTCAAAACAATACATGGGTGCTTTTGTTGGCGGATACACGAAGACCTATATTGGACAATACAGCAGACAATTTGAAGGTAGCTTCAACAGACAATATGAAGGTACGTACGAAGGATATTACAACAAAGCATATTCGAGAGTATTCTTAGGAAACTATACTAAAGAATATGTTGGCCAGTACACTAAACAGTATGAAGGACAATACACTAAGCTGTATGAGGGTGCCTTCTCAAATTCATATGGCAATACATTCATAGGTGTGTACACTGGATTATATTCTAAACAATATGAAGGCACATATGACCATACCTGGTCAAGAACTTTTGCAAAAACTTACCTTGGAACATACGAAGGAACTTTCACAGGCTACTATACAGGCTTGAAACAATTCACTGGATTGTTTGTAGGTCAATGGTCTGGTACATACAATGAACAATATACTAAACTTTATGTTGGATCATATGAGGGGACGTATGCTGGCGACAGAACCTATTCAGGGCAGTATCAAGGCTCGTGGACAAAAGCATATATTGGTAACTACACGAAAACATATCTAGGACAGTACACAGGACAGTTTACAGGTACAAGAACATATGCAGGCCAGTATGCTAAACAATACACCAGAATATTTCTAAGCACCAATTATACGAAAGCATATGCTAAGGCGTATGTAGGTCTTAGAAGTTATGGGGCTCAGTATGGTAAGAACTATACCGGTTCGTATGCAGGCAACTATACAAAACAATACTCAGGCAACAGAGCATACAGTGCTCAGTATGCTAGTGGATCGCTATTCTACCAAGGATACTTTCTACAGGGAACGTATGCTGGAAACTATGTAAATGAATATGCAGCACAGTATACAAAAGGATATGTCAAAGCATATGTAGGGGTTTATACTAAAGCATATGTAGGGCAGTACTTGAAAGCATATACAAAACAATATGCTAACACTTATTCTAAGTTGTGGGAAGGGATATGGAGCGGCAGTAGAACCTACTCAGCTCAGTACCAAGGAACATACAATCAACAGTTCACAGGAACCTTCTATGGCCAATACGCTGGCAGTAGAACATTCAGCGGACAGTACACTGGCGGGTACAGTAATCAATTTACAGGCACTTTCTATGGTCAGTATGCTGGAAGTAGAACATACTCAGGTCAATACACTGGCGGGTACAGTAGTCAATTCACAGGTTCGTTCACTGGTCAGTACGCTGGCAGCAGAGCCTACTCAGGACAATACACTGGTGGATATAGTACTCAATTCACAGGACAGTTTACTGGAGGATATGCAGGCAGCAGAGCATACAGTGGCCAATACACTGGCGGGTACAGTAGTCAATTCACTGGTACGTTCTATGGACAATATGCTGGCAGTAGAACATTCAGCGGCCAGTACACCGGTGGGTACAGTAGTCAGTTTAGTAGACAATGGACTGGATATTATTCTGGGAGCAGAGGTTATAGTGGACAGTATACTGGTGGATACGTAGGTTCTTTTTCAAAGCAATTTCTCAAAGCATACCTCGGGGTGGCGGGTACACCGATCCAATATCAAGCAAACTATTCAGGTGTATATACTGCTACATGGGGCGGACTGTATGGCGGTAAAACGATGTACTTTGGAATGCCATATACTGGATACTATCAAGGAGGCAACTACGCTGGCCCTCCAGGATCACCAAGAGCATACATGGCGGGTAACAACCCACTCAATGGCGGACAGGAATATATAGGACTAGCTCCGCCCCTTCCTATGTACTTCAGTAGACAATGGACTGGATATTTCTCTAGTACATTCTATGGGCAGTATGCAGGCAGTAGAGCATATAGTGGGTCATACGCAGGCAACTACACTAAGCAATATACAGGAACCTTCTACGGACAGTATGCTGGTAGTAGAGGATACAGCGGCCAATACACTGGCGGGTATAACAAACAATTCACCGGTACGTTCTATGGACAATATGCTGGCTCTAGGGCATTCGCTGCTCAATATACAGGTGGATACAATAAACAATTTACCGGCACGTTCTATGGACAGTACGCTGGATCAAGAACATTCTCTGCAACATACTACGGACAATACTCAAAACAATTCACTGGTACGTTCTATGGACAATATGCTGGCAGCAGAACTTACTCGGCCCAGTACTCGGGAACTTATAATAAACAGTTTACAGGAACCTTCTACGGACAGTATGCTGGTAATAGAGGCTTTAGTGGTCAGTACACTGGTGGATATAGTACTCAATTCACAGGTACGTTCTATGGGCAATATGCCGGCAGCAGAGCATACAGTGGCCAATACACTGGCGGGTACAGTAGTCAATTCACTGGATACTTTACAGGTGCATATGCCGGTTCAAGAACATACTCTGGCCAGTACACAGGTCAGTGGGGCGCAAACTATGCCAAGCTATGGAGCCTTAATTATAATAGATATTACCAAGGGTATTATGAAACACAGTATACTGGATATTATGAATCAACATGGAACACTCAATACTCTAACCAATGGTCAAAAACATATACCGGCTATTATGAAAGAAGGTACACCGGATACTTTGCAGCTCAGTATGCTGGATCAAGACAGTGGGAAGGATTATTCTCTACACAATACACTGGGTACTTTGATAAAAACTATAATGCACAGTATGCAGGGTCAAGACAGTTCGAAGGTATATACACAGCATACTATGAACGTGCATATGCATTAGGGTTTACTGGTACGTTTGAAAAACTTTATGCCGGGTCAAGAACTTATACGGGACAGTACAGTAAACAGTTTGAAGGTGCATTCAATACAACATATGTAAGTGTTGCATACAACAGACCTTATCATAAACTATACGCTGGTTCAAGAACATACAGCGGAACATATACTGGTCAATATGTTGGGTACTATGCTAACCAATGGACTAAAAGTTATGAGGGTGTATATGAAGGATACTACGCAAACCAGTTTGAGGGAGCTCATGCTTATGTTGGCGTATACACAGGACAGTATGTAGGCAACTATGTTAAACATTACGTGGGCGACTTCGTAGGAAGCTATACTGGTCAATATACAAAACAGTACGAGGGATCGTTTACTGGGTATTATAGTAACTCATTCACTAAAGTATATCTTGGACAATATGCAGGTCAGTGGTCTCATCTGTGGGATGCTCAATACACAGGAACTTTCTACAAACAGTACGAGGGTGGATACATTGGATACTTTGTAGGTGCTTACGCTGGCCAATATACTGGTCAATATACAAAAGCATATCTTGGACAATATACTGGTACGTTCGAAGGTTCATTCAATACAACATATCTTGGACAATATGTTGGAGCTTGGACTGCACAATATTAAGGAACATTTGAAGGTGTGTTTACAAAACAATATAATAAAGTATGGGTAGGTCAATACTCTAAAACATATCAAGGCGTATATAACAAACAATTTACTGGGTACTTTACAAGACAGTATGAAGGGGCATATGAAGGATACTTCAATTCATACTATACAAAAGCATGGACACATATGTGGGCCAAGCAATATACTAAACAATATGAGGGGGTATATAACTCTGCATATGCAACTCAGTATACTAAAGCATGGACAAAAACATACACAGGTCTGTCTCTGACAGGCGTTGCTACAACTATATCAACAATAAAGTTATGGGTGAGGACTGCATAACTGTTGACTTTTAATTAATAACACTATATAATATCGTAAATTGAGGACTTAATCATGACCAAAGAAGTGAAGGTGCCGGAAGGCGTCACAATAGAAACCCCAGAACCAGAAAAGAAAAACAGCGACTCGCTGAGCGAGCGTCCTGCTGATATCAGACGTAATTTCGAGGTTGATCCAAACCTGCCACAGATTGTATTTCCACACTATATAAACAATAAGAAAGACATGCTGTCATGCTTATTGATGAGGCCTGATGGATCTTGTTATAAGGAAGACCAAATTCCTAAAGACACTAACCATCCAGTGTACAGAGATATCCAAAGACAATTTTCTGAGTGGGAGTTGATGGTCAACACTGATCGACAAATCCATATAATGGACGCGGGTAAGAAGAATGCGGAGGCACTGGATAAAGACACGGCTCAGAAGAAACAAAGATCTGATCTATGGGAAGCAAAGCAAGAATTCTTAAAGCTACCGTGTATGAATCTTCCAGAGAATAAAGCGTTCAAACGTGAAGTAAGAAAATCACAAACAGTGATCGGAGCAACAGCATTTGCTATTGCTGCTATTCTAAAGGAACATGAGAATGAGTGAGCCAACTAAGGGTTTCATATGTGCAGCAACGCTGTCATATGCTTACTATGAAGGGATGATTACAATGATTGAATCTCTTAAAGATGAAATTCCTGATGCTCAAGTTGCTGTGTTTACTCATGAAGAGTGGGTTGAGGATGAGCATAGACATTTGTTTGATCATTTGTTTACACCAGTTCCTGTTCACAATAGAACCAAATTATGGGCATTGGATAAGACACCATTTGATATTACGTGTTATATAGATGTAGATTGTCATGTCATAGATCCAGGCTTAAATGATATCTTCGATGAGCTGACTGACGATTGTGATATTATGATGTCAGAGAATAGACCATACAACTCAAAGGTTGTATACTTTCAAGATGCTGATCAAAATAATGGGGTAGCAAGAGAGCTCGAACATTTTAATGAAGAACACATTGCTTTAGCTAAAGCAGGCCTAGCACATAAATTTAGATGGCACTGTGGCTTTTTTGTATATAGAAAAAATGACACAACAGACAAAGTTTGGTCCGAATGGGTTAGACTTTATAGACTTCACAACGAAACACCTGACCAAAGTGGTATGGACATTTATCCTAAATCACTAGCCTATTGGGACACGTTTGCATTCTGGAGACTATTGCATGAGAGTAATCTTGATATTAAAATTAAAAGAATACCTAACGATGCAAAATATCACTTTGTAACTGGATACAGAGACAATGAACTTAAATACGGTACTAAGAAGTCCGTACTACATTATACCATACCGCCAGAGTATGTAAAGGAGACAACAATCCATGAGACAGGTCTTGACACTACCTGCGGATCTTTTGACGTACTTAAATAAGTATCAGAAATTTTTAGCAGACAATCCACCAGATAAAAATTTACCAAACTATCCGGTCAAAGGTAAATTCCATGAAGAAGGGAGATCGGAATATGCAGCTTCCGTTGAATGTTTAGAAAGTACTGAAGCTGACCAACATGATGGCTATCCACCAGATTCGTTTGGATACGATATGAATGCACCAACACTCGAGCGAACTAGGATGGAGGTTGGCCATCTTATGTCTGACGAAGAGAAGCAGTGGATGCAAAAATATCTAGAAATGTCTGAGTGGGTAGATGAAATGATAGGTACCTGGTTAGGATTTAAATTCTGTGCTCTTAAAATGTACTACCCTGAAGATGGATACATTGCATGGCATACGAATTGGAACGTGCCAGGGTTCAATTGTCTATTCACACATTCTGATGGTTCTGGTTACTGGAGACATTTAGATTCATCCCAAGAAGAGCCGGGGTCAGTTCGACCAACCTCGGATAAGCTAGTTCACATACAGGACGTAGATGGATGGCATTGCAAACTTGGATACTATGGTGAGAAGCAAGAACACAATAAGATTATGTGGCATGCAGCTTATGGTGGTCCGAGAATTACCTTAGGATTTGTAGTTGGTGATCCGGATATCTGGGACGATATCGTAGATGAAATTACTAGTGCTGAAAGTTCTTAGTAGAAACTATCTTTGATCTAACATCAAATCTGTTCTTTCTTAGCACATCGCCTATAGGTGACTTAGACGCGTCGTCAATCACTTTTAGGTTCTTTTTAAGATTGCTGTAATATACAACCCACAATTCGTTTTGGGAATAAATAACCCTAGAAACAATACCTTTTGTGCCAACGACTTTAGATGTTTTGGATATTAAATACTTGATGACCGATAGGTCAAGTGAGACAAGTTCACCATAGAACTCGTCTGGATTGCTAAAAGCATTCCAATGTGTATAATATTCATCAATTAAAGCATATTTGTAATCTGATCTTAATCTCATAATGTATCTCGCCTGACTTGTGTTATAAATATAAAGGTATTTATACTGGAGTATATACATGGGAACAAAAGTCAACATTGTTATAGATCAAGGCACTGATTTCGCCACAACAGTATCACTAACAAACACAGCCGGCAGTCAGTTAGATTTAACTGGAATGGCAGCTGCGTCTCAAGTTAGAAAAACATACACGTCATCAAATGCAACAGCGTTTGCAACTGCACTTGCCAATAACAATGGTACGCTAACTCTTTCTATGAACAATGCAATAACATCAGCTTTATCTGCTGGTAGATATGTTTATGATGTAGAGCTCACTGATGCTTCAGGAATCAAAAGTAGAATACTCGAGGGGATGGTTACAGTAACACCAGAGGTAACTAAGTAATGGCTAATACACTATTCAATGATACAGCTACATCAATACAAGTAAACGTAGGACAGTCAGGTCAGATAGCTGGTAACCAATTTGGGGCTAATGCTATCACTCTTTCAACATCTGCGACTGGTAAGGAAACATTAGCTTCATTAAACGACGTTAATGACTTAAACTTAGTAGATGGTGGAACACTAGTATACGAGGCTTCATCTAACAATTACGTTTTAAAGAATCCTGATATTGATGGAGGGCTGTTCTAATGCCAGATTCAATTATTCAGATTAAACGTAGTAGTACCAATGCTACACCAACAAGTTTAGCAAATGGCGAAATAGCATATTCGTTTCTATCTAATAACTTTTTTATTGGAACACCTGATAGTGGCGTAATAAAAATTGGTGGTGCATCAGATGTACATAAGTTAGATCACACTCCAGGTGTGCTGACTATATCATCAGCGGTTGTTACAAATGCTTCTGGGTATGTTGATAACTTTAAAACCATAAACATAACTACAGATGGAGTGCAAACAGCTAACGTAATAAATGCACAAGATATATCTGTAGCCAACACGCTAGCTGTAAATGGCGATATCATATTAAGAGGTAGCTCATTACAACTTGGTGATGGTGGAGACACTATTAGTCTAGGTGCTACAGTTAACAGTAGTATTATTCCTACAACTGGAAATACATTTACGCTTGGTGATTCTACAAATAGATATCTACAAGTGTTTGCTAATCAGGTCACTGTTGCAGCAGATCCTACAACCCCCTTTGAAGTATCAACAAAGCAATATGTAGACAACGTTGCAGATCAATTAAATGGTAATACAATTATTGTAGGTGTTCCATCTGACGGAGCTTGGGCAAACAACAAAGCAGCTGCAGGCGAAGGCGGAGCAGTCGATATTGTATACACAGATAAAATAGCAGATGCTATTGACAAATTAAATGAAGTAACGTATAATATATACCAGAATACATATGTACGTGATGTAACATTTACAGTGTCGTCAGGAGCAGCAGGCGGAGCTCCATTGAGCAGCACATTAAATATTGTTACAACAGGTAATCCTAATTTGTATGATATTGACTGGGGCGATGGAACTTGGACTAATAATACTACAGACTCAACGCCAACTCATTCATACACAGACAATACAAACTCACCTTTTAACGTGACAGTCATAGCTAAGAACGATGGCGCAAAGGGGTCAGGTAACACAGCTACGGTAACAGCAACAGACGCAATTATATTATATACTGGAGATCCAGTTTCTGATTTTGAAATATATGATGCAACGTCTGGCGGCAACATTATTACTGAAGCTAACATAAATCAAAATATATACATTGATAATAATACTACTAATGCAAATGGTATAGTAGGAACATTCTTTGTAAACTTTGGTGATGGATCTACACAGTCTATTTCAAATACATCAGTAGGTGGAGGAACGGAAGGTCAAAGATTAGTTAAAGCATATTCAGCTGGAACAGGCGTTGGTACAAATACAATATCATTAAGTATCAATACTCACTCCACTGCAGATCCAGCAGTCCTACCAAGTACGTCTTCTAAGACATTAAAAATATTTGATACTGCAATAGCAGCACCAACAGGTCTATCAGGCAAATCAATAACCTTTACATCAGGGTCAGTTGGAAACAGTCCTAGAATGGCCCATGGATTTTTAGATAATGGATCTGGTACATCACTGAGTGTTGGGGATACACCAACAAGATATACTACAACTGGGTCTATACAAACTACTGGAACAGCTAACTCATCATTGGTTTACAATGGAGATGCAGGAACATTAGTAGCATATGTAGATGGATCTGCTGACGGATCAGTAGTGTTATCAACAGCAAACAATTCAGGCACAGTTGGATCATTAGTTGTGGTTACTGAAGAAGACTTCTATAACTACAATGCTAGCGGATCATCAGTTAGCTCAGGTGCTAGAATTCATGCACCTAATTTATACAAAGGATTTAGAGCAAGAATAAACAAATCAAATTTAAGCGTAGGTGCACATACATACAAACTTACTCATACAACAACAGGTAACACATCTCCAATAACATTTGTTAAAGACAGCTTAACAGGTACACCAGTTATTGCAACTGATGGATTATCAATTACACAAAACACTGCTGGCACATTAGCATATGTTTCTGGTATACCTTATTACACCAACGACGCTGTACTTAATGTAGTAGGATTAAAAATATCAAACACTGCTGGTCAAACATACAGACATACATCATCACCTTTGTTTATACAAAATGGTAACAATACGGAGTCTGATTCTGGGTCAGCTATTAATACGCAGTCAAGATCTTACACACAAGTGTTCCCATCATCAACATTAAACTCTGGGTATCCTATAGCTAATACTGGCATGACTGCAAATGTAGTTTGCGATACATTCCAAGTAAATGTATCAGGCGGCGGAAGATGTGTAGAAGGAATTAAGTTCTATTCCACGAACGTCAATGGAAATGGATCCACAGTAAACTTTGCTACTACTCAAATACAATCATACAATGGAAACTCTAGTGGAGTTAATGAGACTCTCATTCCTGTTTCTGACTCATTGGGTGCAGGCTACAACGATGATGGTAAGAGAATTGTTACAGGGTTCTCCGGTGCAACTCCTGCTTTCAGTAGCTCAACAAATTACTATACTGGAGCAGCATGGACTGGTTCACAAACAATAGCAGGAACGGATGAAGCTGTTACAAGGTTTGGTGATGTAGTACACTTCACAACAGATTTAAGTTCAGGTTATTTGCCTGTAGGTCCTAATCTAAATACTGGTAGGTCTGGAGTACAATACTTTAGATTTGCATTTAGAAGGACAACAATGGCAAACTTTACAGTCACAATGACAGGAAAGGTATCATCATTCCACGTTGCAGCACCTGCAACTAACATTGATAATACATCTACTATTAATGGCTGGTTAGATGCTTCCGCAACATATGCTGGAGCTGGAACTCCAGGAGCTGATACTAGCGCTGGTGGTAATGGAGATAACGGATGTGCTTATACATCTGGCGATAGAATAACGACTGGCACCAACCATAGCGGTGCATCATTTACACTTACACTTGGCGATGAAAACGCTACTAACTCATTTGGAAATCAGATCCTAGTTAGTATAGGTATTGCGTCAGGTGATAGCATACAATCATTGAGTATAGCATAATGGCAATAACAGATACAAAAAAAGTTGATCTACTGTGGAAGAAGATAGGCTTTAACAAAGCTAAGACGGACACCAATGCTTCTAAGAAAGCACCTAACGAAGCCGTAGTATCAGACTTCATAATTAAACCTACATCAGTATGGTCTGATGTTTCAAGTATATCAGGTACTAAACCTAGTTCCAACACAACAGTGACTGTAATATATGATGAGCGTTCAACTACAGAAGATGCTACATCAACAGCAAGAAGAACATGGTCCACAGGAGTGATCAATTGGATACCTCCATCATTTGGATCAACATATCAATTAAAAGTTTATACAGATAGTGATGGATCAGCCAACCCAGCATCAAACGGAACGCAGTTATATGAAACTGGATCTGGATCTAATGATGAATGGTACTTTGATTACCAGTCAGGCGTACTTCACTTTATAGGTGAGAACTTACCTTCTCAGGTCACCTCTGGCAAGTCAATATGGGTATCAGGGGCAAAGTATAGTGGTAACACATTAGCGTCTGGTATAAGCGATCAGACACTGTATAATGCCACAATAGATTCATTAGCGTCGCCACTTAAGACTGCTGATGGTGGTACAGGACTAAATACATTTACAGCCAAAGGAGTATTCTACGCATCTAATACTTCAGCGATGGCACAGGCAACTGGATCTAATGGTCAAGTAATGCAGATAACAAATGACACACCATCATTTGGGGACTTAGATGGCGGAGATTATTAATGAGTGAACAATATAATGATTTAGATTATGAAGACTTAGAAATGCTGAGTCAGTATATACAGAATCAGCAACAAGTTATAAATGAACTGATGGAAAAAAACATGCAGCTTACGACGGAGGTACAGGTTCAACGGTTGGCGATCAAGCAACTAGAATCGATAAATAATACCACGTATAAGCCAAAAAAACGAATTAGTGCTTTTAAACAAGAAAGGCTTGGTCTAATAAAACAGGAGTAGAACATGGCATCAGTCATTAAAATTAAACGATCCAGTACTGGAGGAGCAAATCCAACCTCTTTACAAGCTGGTGAGCTAGCGATCAACCTAGCGGATAAGAAGTTATTCTCCGCAAGAGCTAATGGTCAAATTATTGGCGTCAGTGGTGACCAATATAACCTAGGTCAATCCGGAAACAGTACACAGGGCACAGTAACTTTAACTGTTGATAATACTACATTATCAAATGATACTATTGTAATAGCAGGTACTAATGGTACTGTAGTATCTGGTAATAGTACTCAAACAACAATTGATGGTACAACATATGCAGTAACAACAACAGGTAACAGTACAGTTGGTCAGATTGTAATGACTCCAACTGGTGGCGGGGACGCTTCAGCTGATACATTAAACATTGTTGGTGCAAATGGTGTAACTATATCTGGTAACTCAACACAGATTACTGTAAGAGCAGATAACGATTACGACCTAACAGCAGGTGGTTCTGGAACTACTGGTACAATTGTCTTAGGTGAAACTAATGACGTAGATGCAGATACGATTACATTTAATGGTGGCAACAACGTCACGATTACAAACACATCTACCTCAGCAATTAAAGTTAGCCTAGATGACTCAGTAGTATTAACTAACACTGGTTCATTTGCAGCTGGAGATGGTACATCAAACACTACAGTTGGCAGCTCAGCAGTATTGGTACAAGACGGTACTAACGCAACAACAGTTGGTCATTCAAATGTAGTAATAGCAAGTGATGGAGCAAATTTAAAAGTTGGTAACACAACTGCATACTTCCATAGTAATACTTCTAGTGCTAATACAACAAACATATTAAACATCTCCAATGCTTCTAACTCTACATCAAACACTACAGGTGCTTTGATTGTATCAGGTGGAGCAGGATTTGGTAAGGCAGTAACCATTGGTGAGAAACTAACCATCCATGGTGACTTAGAAGTTAAAGGAACAACCACATCAGTAAGTAGTACAACAGTTACTATTGATGATCCGATGTTGTCATTAGCAGACAACCAAGCGGACACAGCATCTATAGTAGATAGCGTGGACGTTGGTATGTATGGTGTGTATGGTAATAATACTGCTAAAGTTTTCCACGGTATTGTGAGAGATCAATCAGCAAACTCATACGTTGTATTTAATGGTATCACAAGTGAGCCATCAACTACAGTAACATACAATGCTGCTAACTCAACAAGTTCAGGAAATCTTGGACAACTGGATGCTATTATTGACGGCGGTTCGTACTAAATAATTATAAGCCCCCTCTATAGGGGGCTATAAACTCTGGGTATATACCCAATAAAGAGGAGCTAAATGGCATCAGTTATAAAGATCAAGAGGTCTGCTGTAAGTGGCACTCCTCCGACTACTAATAAATTAGACACTGCAGAACTTGCTATCAACACTGCTGATGGTATAATGTATAGTGCAAACAGCACTGTAGTATTTGAAATCGGTTCTACTCTAAATTCATTATCAGTTAACTCACAATCCTTTCCTTCACAAGCTCCCGCCTCAGATGGCCTAGTGATGAAAGCGTATGCCAATGGTCAAATGTATTGGCAGGCAGATAACTCGCAAGGTGTTGGCACAATCAACACGTTTACTAGATTTGAATTTACAGCAACAAGTGGACAAACTAACTTTGCTGGTAATGATAACGATAGCCAATCGCTCAACTATACAGCCAACTCAGGCGTAACTATATTCTTAAACGGTATCTTATTAGAAAATGGTACTGACTACGCAGCTACTAATAGTGCTAACGTAGTATTAACTAATGCTGCAGATGCTGACGATGTGCTAGAGGTGTTTGCATACCATATTGGTTCAGCAAACAACATTACAATAGCAGCAAACAACAATGTTGGAATAGGAAACACATCGCCAGCAGATGATCTATCTATTGAGGGGTCACTTTATGTAAGTGGTAACGTATCAATAAATAGTACATTCAAAGATTCATCAGGTCGAGCACTAGCAGTTTACTATGCTAATGGCGACATAGCTTGGGGTAACTAATGGCACGTAGTAAATCGAGAAACATAGCAGACTTAGTTCAAGGTAGAGGAAATCTAACACTAAACTCTAATAACATATCTGCACACTTTACAGACATAGACTTCTTGGGAACAGGAAGTATAACACTGCCTTCTGGTACAACAGCTCAAAGAGATGCATCTCCAACCACTGGTGCTATGAGATTCAATACTACATTAGGTAGATTTGAAGGATATTGGGACGGAGCATGGGCAGAGATTGGAGGCGGTAGTTCAGACACATGGACTACAGATAATTTTACAGGTGATGGATCCACAGCAGCGTACACATTAACAATAGCTCCTAGCAGTGAAGATAATGTTATTGCATTTATTGAAGGTGTGTTTCAAAACCCTGGCGACTACGTTCTCAATGGAACTACAATAACATTTGATGAAAATGTTCCCAACGGGCAAAAAGTAATAGTCCATTCTGTCAAAGCAACTGTAGCAGGAAACAATCTAAACCAAGATCTTTTTGCTGGTGATGGGTCTACGACTGATTTCACATTATCAATAGCACCTATAAATGAAAATAACACAATGGTATACATTGATGGTGTTTATCAGAATAAGTCAACTTACTCTACATCTGGAACAACGCTAGCGTTTTCTACGGCACCACCAAATTCTACTGCAATTGAAGCATTGTGCTTCACACAAACAAATATTAATACACCAACGTCAAATTCTGTTGGTACAGCATCACTAATAGATGATTCTGTTACGAGTGCAAAACTTGGGCATGCATTAACTCTACAAGGTAACACTGTTATCGATGGAAGTGTGCAGACGGAGAATATATCAATACCAGACAACTATGCATTGCGTTTAGGTTCTGGACAAGACTTGCAGTTATACCACGATGGTGCTCATAGTTATGTTAGTGATGTTGGAACAGGTGGACTTAAAATAACTGGTGGAGATATTTATATAAAAAATCCATCAGATGCCGACATGATACATGCTACTTCAGGTGGCGCTGTTAACCTATTTCACAATGCTGTTAAAAAGTTTGAGACAACAAGCACTGGTGTTACAATTACTGGAACGCTTGTAGCAACTACTGCAAATGCTACTACCATGAATGCAACGACTGTAAATGCTACAACATTTAACGGACAGTTAGACGGAACAGTTACTGCAACAACAGCAGCAACAACTCAAGCAAACTCTGTTGCAAATACAACAATAGCTACAACAGCATTCGTTAGCAATAAAGTTACTGAACTTATAGGTGGTGCTCCAGGAACATTAGATACGCTCAATGAACTAGCGGCCGCTATCAATGATGATGCAAACTATAACTCAACGCTAACGACAGCATTGGCTACAAAACTACCTCTTGCTGGTGGAACACTTACTGGTGGATTAAATATTGCTACAGCATCTTCACAAGGGCTGATAGTAAAGACAACTGCAAATGCAGAGCCATTCGTTGCATTACAAAGAAATAATGGATCCAACGGAGTTGCCGTTCTAAGAAGTTTAAGTGGTGGCAGCCTGGCTATCGATACAGGAGCAACTGGTGCAGGTCAGACTACTGCAATAACTATTGACTCGTCTCAGCATACATTGTTTGCAGGTAATATAGATGTGACCGGAACTATCGATGGTAATGATGCATTGTCTATACAGGGCGGTACAGGTAATGCTTATATACAAGTAGGCTCGGATACTGGTTCGTGGACATGGAAAAACTATAGAGCTAGTCATAAGTTGGCATTGGAAGACTCTGATGGAACAGGCGAAGTTTTAGGCGTTGATACATCAGGCAATTTCTCATTTGGTGCTATGAATACCGTACGTAAGTTAGGTGTTAAATCTACCTCAAGAAACTCCACACAGATTGCACTTGAAGATGCAACCACGACAAACGAAGTAGTAAGAATAGGGCAACAGTCAGACGGAGATTCGTTCTTCCAGCTAAGAACTACTGCTGGTGCAGGTCCAGTATTGTTTGATGCATCAGGTATCTCATATGTAGCGGGCGGCAATTTTGGTGTTGGCCATAGCAACCCAGCTGTAACATTAGATGTCAAGTCCAATCATGCAAGCGATTACATTGCTATATTCAAACAACTCCATGCAAGCAACTTAGGTACGGTATTAATAGATACACCTGCTGATAATAACGGTAGGACATCAAGATTAGATTTTGCTAGGGGCGGACAGGTTCACTGGAAAACCGGAATGGTGTATGGTGATACGACCGACGGATATGGTCTTACATACAATGATGGATCTGGAACAGCGTTAGATAACACGCGTCTACTTCTTACTAATGATGGTAAGTTGGGGATAGGGGAGATATCACCCCAGCATAGATTAGACATTGGTGGGATGGCAGATCCTACAGTAAGAATTAAATCACTTGCAGGTGGTGATCCTACTCTTATATTTGATGCAGCTGCAGTTAATAGAAGTGCTCGTATTAAGTTTTATGATAATGGCTCATTAGTCGGTGGGTTTATCGACTATCTCCATAACGGCGATAAGATGAACTTTGGTTCTGGATCTTCTTCAACTCCAACAATGACTGTTGCTGATCAAGCAGTAGGTATCGGAACAGATTCGCCTACTACTAAACTTCAAGTAGAAGGTACCGTTCTTGCAGAGAACGCAAAGTTAAAAGCAGTTGCACAATCGATTGCAGGTACTACTGCAATTGATATATTCGTATACGATACACGAAAAGATAGTGACGGGGGTGCGTGGAGAAAGCGTACTAAAAATACTTCTTGGTATAATGAACCATTAAATACAAGCACTCGTGGTGCACGTAAAGAGTTTCCAGTTGTTGCAGTCATAGTCTGTGAGTTAGGAAGAGTTATAATATATGATGGTGACGATCCAACATTGCCAAAGTGGATGATATTTAATGGCTTGCAAGCCGGGTCATCCTATACGTGGCATGGATCAGGATATTCAGGTGAAAGCAGTAGATGTGTAGCAATGATGAATGGAACACTGGCAATTGGTGTCAGAGGAAACGTGAGTAGCGTTTCAGGATTAAGTACAGTAAACTTCATAGAAGAAGTCTTTCACAAGTATGGTGGAGCAGCTGGATCCAGAAACAGAGATATATCACAACGTAACAATGCATTCGAAGTGCGTAATGACACAACCGGCAATCACGGGATAGCGGGTAAAGATATATTCGATGTTGCAATGACAGTACTACCAGGTGCAGATATTGATACTGGTACTGGCCTTCCAGAAGTTACAATAGCAGTAGCCACTAACGGTGGTCTTAGTATTATTAAGAAAGATAATAACAGCAATGCCGGTCTTATTCATATTACAGCTGGATCAGGTTCCTCATATAATGGTGTCGGCCACGTAGACATTACTGATGAGAACTGGTTAATGTTTGAACAAGACAATTCTTCTGCACCTAGATCAGAGTTTTATATTCCAATACCAGATCAAAATAGAACTACCCAGACTAGTGATGGTTCTATTACCGATAAAGTAGTAATGAAATTTTATAGTACTGCTACGCATAAGTATCCGTTCTTTAAGGGCCAAGGCATTGTTAATGCAAAACCAATGAAAGGACATGCTCATGCATTAAAAGGATCCGGCGGAGAACTAACTCTTGTAGATCCAAAGCCATATGATAAAGAACACACATCAGTTTGTTACATTGGTGCTGATCACAATACAGGATGGTTGACTGGTGGCACAAAACTTGCTGCTCTTAATAGTACAACAAGCGGTACAGTAGTTGGTACAGACGTATTAGGAGGCATTGGTGACTTTACAGACGGCAATGCTTGGAACGCTGGAACAGGTTGGTCGACAGCTAGTAATATTTTAACAGGTACTGCAGCTAGTGATTATATATACCCAGCAAGTAATGGGATATTAGTAGCTGGCGAGCAGTATCGCATTACTATCACACAATCTTCATACACCACAGGCGCAGCATATATCTATATGGGTACTGGTGCACCTAGTACTGGAAATCATTATATAGGCCTACCTTCAGCTGCTGGAACGTATACGTATACGCTGGTAGCATATAATAGTAACTTTGGTATATACGGTGCTAGCTATACTGGCCAAATTGACAACGTAACTATTGTAAAGTGTGATCCAGATAGATCTGCATGGACAGCAGGAGTAGAGGCAATAGGTACAGTCAACAAGACAGCTGTTGCTACGGGCGCTGAGCTTATGGCTTATGGTCCATTCACTTCTTCTAAC
>ENA-ORDA01001456-ORDA01001456.1-marine-metagenome-genome-assembly--contig:-NODE-1456-length-19931-cov-4.180014_pt1 | contig 19931 bp, 17 predicted proteins | sample MGYA00237778_ERZ508506 | MGnify/ENA primary metagenome ERZ508506 (study PRJEB26177, sample SAMN06267891) | marine metagenome | isolation source: Monterey Bay, California, USA | place: Pacific... | reverse complement strand
TATCGGCGGGGTGATTGAGCATCATATGGTGACCACGGGCTTTTTGTCCGGTGAAGGTATGGGGCTCAAATCTGACCCGCAAGCGGAAGTGGTCGCCCTTCAAAATGCGCGCGGCAGTGCTTGTTCAAGCTGCGGGCAGTTTGATCTGCGTATGGTTGAAGGCTGCATGACCTGCGGCAGTTGCGGCTATTCAAAATGTGGCTGAATTAAACAGGTATGACATCGGCCCGGCCAGCTGTTTGTGCCGTGAGGCGGGTCCAGTCTGCACAGCTGGACCTGGGCGCGCGGCGCACTATCTTTAACGGCCAGAGAACAAACAGTGAGCAGCGATCCCATGGCCCAATTAGAAGTTCTTTATAATGCGGACTGCCCGATTTGCCGCCGGGAAATTGAGCATTACAAACGCATTTCTGGCGATGACTTAGCCTATGTAGAAATTACTGCAAAATCTGCGGCAGATTGGGGGCTTAGTGAGGATCAAGCCGCCAAACAGCTGCACGTGCGGCGCGGCGCGCAGGTCTCGGTCGGGGTTGAGGCCTTTGTGGCGATTTGGCGGCAATTGCCATATTTTTGGGTATTGGCGCCAATAGTTAACTTCAAGCCCATTAAGGTCATAGCCTCTGTGATTTATCGTCGATGTCTCGCACCCCTATTGTTTGCGGCCCATAAACGCCGGATGCGGCGGCGAGGGAGCAGCGGCTCTTAAATTTACGCCCGCCCTATACTTCTGCTGTAAAAACGCCTATCGGCGCTCTGTTGAGGTGTCCCTGAGGCACCGAATTGGGGTTGGTCGGTCCATGGGGGGCTGCAGCGCTCGCATGACATAGAAAGAGACTCTCGTGAAACAAGCTCTAGCTGACGCGCTGCAAAAGCGCGGCTACGACACTTTGACTCCCGTTCAACTGGCCGTCACCGCTCCAGAATTGGCACAGGCGGACTTACTGGTTTCGGCACAAACGGGCTCCGGTAAAACGGTCGGCTTTGGTCTGGCGATTGGTGACAGCCTTTTGGGATCCAATGAGGTTTTTGACCGCGCCACTCACCCATTGGCTTTGATCATCGCCCCCACGCGTGAGCTGGCCTTGCAGGTCAAGCGCGAGCTGCAATGGCTGTATGGCGAAGCGCAGGTGACGATGGCCTCTTGTGTGGGCGGCATGGATATGCGCGACGAGCGTCGGGCTTTGGCGCGCGGGGCGCATATTGTTGTGGCCACGCCGGGTCGTTTGCGCGATCACATCATGCGCGGTTCAATTGATTTGTCGGAGCTGCGAGCGGTGGTGCTTGATGAGGCCGATGAAATGCTTGATCTGGGCTTCAAAGAGGACCTGGAGTTTATCCTTGGTCATGCGCCTGAAACGCGCCGCACTTTGATGTTTTCTGCCACCGTGCCAAAATCCATCGCCACATTGGCAAAATCCTACCAAAGAGATGCACAGCGCGTGTCGACCGTTGCGGAGAAATCCCAGCACACCGATATTGAGTACCGCGCCTTAAATGTGTCGGCGCGGGATATAGAAAATGCAATCATCAACGTCTTGCGCTTTTATGAAGCCCCGAACGCTCTGGTCTTTGCCAATACCCGAGTTATGGTCAATCGCCTGACCACACGCCTGTCGAACCGTGGTTTTTCTGTGGTCAGCCTTTCGGGGGAATTGAGCCAGGCCGAGCGCTCTCATGCCCTACAGGCCATGCGTGATGGCCGGGCTCGGATCTGTGTGGCCACTGATGTGGCGGCGCGGGGGATTGATCTTCCAAATTTGGATTTGGTGGTGCATGCGGAATTGCCAAGCAATTTTGAAACTTTGATGCATCGTTCGGGCCGCACGGGCCGGGCCGGGCGCAAAGGGATTTCTGCGCTGATCGTGCCCCCTTCTGTGCGCCGCAAGGCAGAGCGCATTTTGCAAGCGGCGAAAGTGAAGGCGGAATGGACTGTGCCACCCTCCGCCGAAGAGGTGACAGCCAAGGATCGGGCCCGGCTCTTGGAAGATCCGGCTTGGCATGAGGAAATTTCGCCGACCGATCAGGCCGCGATTGATGAGCTATTGTCCCATTTCTCCCCCAGCCAGGTGGCTGCGGCTTTCTTGCGGGTCTATACGGCCAAGCAATCGGCTCCCGAAGAGCTCTTGGCGGTGGATGCGCGCGAGGCCAAAGAGGCCAAGCCGCGCAGAGTCGCAGATTTTGGCCCGACCGTTTGGTTCTCCATCCCAGGTGGCCGGGCCGCGGGCACATTGCCTGGTCGCCTCCTGCCGATGATTTGTAACGCCGGGGGGCTGACCAAACATGACATTGGCGCAATCAAAATTCATCCCGATGCCTCATTCTTTGAAGTGAAGCTCTCCAGTGTTGAGGGTTTCAAGAAAGCCTTGGGTCCGAATATGACTGTTGAGGATAATGCGGTTGTGACCGAGCTTAAAGCGCCACCGGTCGATGTGCCCTATGAACGTTCAACTGCGCCAAAGTCGCGCTCAGATAAAAAGCCGCGTGCCGAAAAGCCTGGTGGGCCGATAGATTGGAACGATGCGCCAGCTCCCAAAACGCGCAAGCCCAAACCGAGTGAAGGCAAACCTAAATTTAAGTCAAAAACGGCCGCGCAAAACCGCCCCGACGGGGTTGTCGAGAGTTTCAAGAAAAAATCCAGCAGCGCAAAACCCTCGGCGGGCAAAGCGAGCGGCAAACCCGGAGGGAAATCTTCATCCAAGAAAGGCGCGGGCAAGCCAAAAGGCGCCAAGCCGAGCGGGCGGGTGGACAAGCATACGTTTGATCCGGGCAAGCCTAAGCGCAAGCCTTCCTAAATTCTCTGATTTTCCGGTGGATGTGGGCTTTGGACAAAAAAACCACAAGAGGGATTCACAAGGCGAATCGCCTCTGCTACATCTGTAGATAAGCAGCGCAAGACTGAGCAGTGATCTGGCTGGGACAGACGCCACCAATGGGATTTTCGGATCTCACAGAGACGTGGACGCAGTGCCCTGCACTTTCCCAAAGCTCATCCGAGCTATGGATGACAGAGGAACGTCGCAAGGCGTTCCTCTTTGGCCTTGACATCCCCAATCATGACTGGCATGGGCGCCCCATTGGTGTTGGTGGCCCCCGCAAGGGGATGCCTGTCGGGGTTCGCCCAAAGGACAACGCCCTTCATAGTGGCCCATGTCGGGCTTCGACTTTATCGAAGGAGATCAGCCGGTGACAAAACGTACCGCTGCCAAATACAAAATTGACCGCCGGATGGGCGAAAACATCTGGGGTCGTCCGAAATCACCTGTTAATCGTCGTGAATATGGCCCCGGCCAGCACGGTCAGCGTCGCAAAGGGAAACTTTCGGATTTCGGCACACAGCTGCGCGCGAAGCAAAAGCTGAAAGGCTATTATGGCGATTTGACCGAAAAGCAGTTCCGCCGCATCTATGGGGAAGCTGAGCGTCTTAGAGGCGACACAGGCGAGCAATTGATCGGCCTTTTGGAGCGTCGCTTGGATGCTGTAGTTTACCGTGCCAAATTCGTGGCGACTGTCTTCGCTGCGCGCCAGTTCGTGAACCACGGCCATGTGCGCGTGAATGGCAAGAAAGTGAACATTGCCTCTTATCGTGTCTCTGAAGGCGATGTGATCGAAGTGCGTGACCGCTCAAAGCAGATGGCAGTTTTGCTTGAAGCCACACAATTGGCCGAGCGCGATGTGCCAGATTACATTGACGCAGATCACAGCAAGATGACCGCGACTTTCGTGCGCACTCCGGGTCTTGGCGACGTGCCATATCCTGTGATGATGGAACCGAACCTCGTGGTGGAATTCTACGCGAAGAACTAATCTTCGCCAGATCAAGTTTCAAAGGCCGCGACGGGAAACCGCCGCGGCTTTTTTGTTTGGGGCTATATGTCCGGTTTACACCGCCCGGCTTTTCGCCAAAGTGGCGCAGCGGGCCCGGTTGGCGCGGCATTGGTGGTTTAAAAACCGCTGGAAATGCTTGAGATTGACGTTAGAAGGACGGCAGAAGGGAATATCATATGACACAGCCACAACCGCAGCCTGGAATTTTGGATATTCAGCTCTATGTCGGTGGAAAATCTTCTGTGCAGGGTGTGCAGGACATTCTCAAGCTGTCGTCAAACGAAAACCCCAACGGACCGCCCGCTTCGGCGCAACAGGCGCTGGCAGAGGTGGCCAGCACGCTGCATCGCTATCCTTCGTCCGATCACAGCGGGCTGCGTGCGGCTGTGGCGGAGCTGCATGGCTTGGATGCGCAGCGGATCATCTGCGGGTGTGGATCTGATGAGCTGATCAGCTTTCTATGTCAGGCCTATTCCGGTCCGGAGGTGGAGGTCATTCACACTGAACATGGGTTCTTGATGTACCGCCTTTATGCCATGGCAGCGGGGGCGCGCCTTGTCTGTGTGCCAGAGGCAGAGCGACATGTGGACGTGCAAGCGATTTTGGCCGCCATCACCCCGCGCACAGGGATGATCTTCATTGCCAATCCGGGCAATCCTACGGGGACAAAAATTTCTGATGCAGATATCGCTGAGTTGATTGCGAAAACGCCGAAGTCTGTGGTGATTGTGCTCGATGGGGCCTATGCCGATTATGTCGAAGGCTGGGACGGTGGCGCGAAGTTTGTTGAGGCGCATGGCAATGTTGTCATGCTGCGGACCCTGTCGAAAATGTATGGGCTGGGCGGATTGCGCGTGGGCTGGGGCTATGGGCCGCAACATATCATTGATGTGCTCAACCGCGTTCGCGGACCGTTCAACCTCTCCAACCCGGCATTGGCCGCCGGTGAGGCTGCGGTGCGCGATCATGATTTCGTCATTCAACACAGGGCACAAAACAACGCGGCCCGCGCCTATTTGACCGAAGAACTGGCCGCTTTGGGCGTGGCCTCTGATGCGTCGGATGCGAATTTCATTCTGGCCCGTTTCGCCAATCGAGCACAGGCGGAGGCTTGCGATGACCATCTGCAAAGCCTTGGCATTCTGGTGCGCCGAGTGGGCAGCTATGGCTTGCCGGAGTGTTTGCGCATCACAGTGCCGGATATGGCGGGCTGCGCGCGGGTGGTGCAGGCGGTGCGGGGCTTTTTGGAGACAACGCCATGAGCTATGAGCGCGTGACCTTTCTGGGCCTTGGGTTGATTGCCTCGTCGATGTTCTGGGCGATGCGCCGGGCGGGAATGCGGGCCCATGTGACAGGCTATGCCCGCTCAGAACAGACCCGCGCCACGGCCCGCGAGATTGGCCTATGCGATACGGTCTGTGATGATCTGGCCAGCGCGGTGCGTGAGGCGGATCTGGTGGTGCTTTGCTTACCGGTCGGGGCGATGGGCGCTGTGATGGCTGAGGCGGCAGCGCATATCAAACCGGGCGCTACGGTGACGGATGTGGGGTCGGTGAAACGCGCAGTGATTGAAGCGGTGGCGCCGCATATTGCGCCGGGCGTGCATTTCGTGCCGGGCCACCCGCTGGCTGGCACCGAGCATTCCGGGCCGACCGCGGGCTTTGCCGAGCTGTTTGACAATCGCTGGTGCCTTTTGACCCCAAATGGCGCCGATACAGATGCGGTGGCGCAGCTGTCGCAATATTGGCAGGCTCTGGGGGCGAAGGTGGAGGAAATGGATCCTGACCACCACGACTTGGTGCTGGCGGTGACCAGCCATGCGCCGCATTTAATCGCCTATACGATGGTGGGCGTGGCCGATGATCTGCACCGGGTGACCAATTCGGAGGTGATCAACTTCTCCGCCACGGGGTTTCGCGACTTTACCCGCATCGCGGCCAGTGATCCGACCATGTGGCGCGACGTATTTTTGACCAATAAGGACGCAACCCTCGAGATCCTTGGCCGCTTCACCGAAGAGCTCTTCGCGCTGCAACGGGCGATCCGCACCGGGGATGGCGAGATGTTGCACGATTATTTCACCCGAACCCGCGCCATCCGCCGGGGCATCATTGATGCCGGGCAAGACACGGATGCGCCGGATTTTGGCCGCAAGAAAAGCTAAAGCCCGACTGCGATCTTTGCGGCCTATGCCCTAGCGCAACCGGAAGCGCGTGCGCAGCCCAAGGCCCAAAAAGAACAAAAACACAAAGCCAAGCAGCGTTTCACTCGCAGTGAGCAGGATTGCGCCCGTCCCGGGATCTGCCAAAAGATCACTGGGAAACCGCCGGTGAAAGCCAAAGACGGCAAAGATATTGGCAAAAGACAGGCCGGTGATGCTGAGCGCAAGATCCATCCGGTCCATGCCCAGATGCAGCTTGTCCAGGCTCATGAAATAGAGGGCGTAAAGGCCGCTCCACAGGGCCCAAACCCCCGCCAGCCCAACAATTGGCCGCCAATAGCTGTGGCCATAATCAGACACCAGATGGTAGAGCCAATAGGGAATGCGGGTGAACCAAGGCGACAGGCGGCCGGTCAGATCCATCTCCCTGCGAAAGAACAGATGCGCATCCTCCACCTTGCCCAAGGCACCACATTTGATCCGCAGCTGCTCATAGGCGCGTTTGTCGTCTTCTATGGGTTGCTTGGCGCTCGGCCATTCAACATCTGTCCAATCTGTATTCCCATGCATCTTGCGGCCAAAAAAAGGGGGATGGCTGATAAATTTAGCACCGGAAAATCCAGCTGCACTGCCGGGATGGAAGCCTTTGCCACATCAAAATACGAGGTGTTGTGAAATTTAGCATCGCGAAATTTACCTGAATTGGTGAAACGGGAATTCATAAAGGAAGCAATGTTCGTAAACGTCGCCTGCTCATAGTCGCAGCGATCCTCAAAGTTTGCCGAATGGAAATGAGCCCATCCAAATTTTGCAGATTGCAAACATGAGCATTTGTTGAATACACAGTCCTGAAAACTCGAGTGACTTCCAAAATTGGCCCCCTGAGCGCTAACATCCTCCTCAAAATTACTGCGGTTGAATTTCACCCTAAACGAGAATTGAGCATAGTCTAAGTTCCGGTTGCTTTTGAACCTTGTGGCTTTGAGCCAAACAAGAGACGCGAAATAAAATTTCTCTAGGTTTTGGGGCATTTTGATTTTAGCCACGCCTGACTTCATGTCGATTATGTCATACTGGCCCAACTCCGTGGGGAGGTCTTGTATTTCAGTTTGAATCCCTCGGATCTCCGCATCTGAAAGGTCCGCAATCCTTGCGAATTTTGGATTTTTTAGTTGGTGCTGATATCCTTTCGATTCCGCCTCAACAGATATTTGTGATATCCATTTCACAGCCGCTTATTTTCTCCATGATCCTCTGACAACTGCGCCAGTCTCAACCAGGGGTTTTTCTCTTCCGGTACTGTCATGCCCGCCTCCAAAATCGCTTTTCAAAATCTGCTTTTGGCTCAATGCCCTATGCCATATCTCCCTATCATAATGGTGCGCGTCTCTCTATCAAGCGTAGAAGCGGCGCGGGATGTTTGCGGGGTATTTTATTGGCGCGCAATTGGGCGTATAGGTTGCGCGATGTAAGGCAGGCCGGAGGAGGCAGCGGAAATGTGGGTGTTTGGCTATGGCTCTTTGCTATGGAACCCCGGCTTTGAGCCCGTTGAGCAGGTGCGCGCTGATTTGCCGGGCTATCGGCGCTCCTTTTGCATGCTCTCGATTCATCACCGCGGCACGCCTGAGGATCCGGGCTTGGTGCTGGCGCTGGATGAGGCAGAGGCGGCTGATGCCTGCGCCGGGCTGGCCCTGCGGGTGGATGAGCGCGAGGCAGAGCATGTGCTGCAAGAGCTGCGTGCGCGGGAATTGATTTCATCGGCTTATGTGGAAAAATGGGTCGATCTGCCTTTGGCCGATGGGCGCCGCGCGCGGGCTGTGACCTATGTGGTGGACCGCGATCATGCGCAATATTGCACCTATGCGCTGGATCAGCAGGCCGAGATCATCGCGCGGGCCGTGGGCGGGCGCGGTCCGAACCTGGAATATCTGTTCAAAACCGCCGATATGTTGCGTGATCTGGGCGTCCCTGATCCACAATTGGATTATTTGGCGAAGACAGTGGCAAATTTAACTAAATCTGCATAACCGCTTGGCTTAAAGGGTCGTGCGCAGTACACTTAAAAACTCAGAATTTAAGGGCAGGACCACAGATATGGATCATATCCGCCGAGATCAAACGCCTCAGTTCTCGCAGCCGCTTAGTCAAATCCTTACCATGCTGGCCATTGTCGGCGGGGTCATGGGTTTGGGCTATTTGGCCTATCCGAGCGTCGGTCCAACCTTTTGGGCTAATCCCTATCTCAATGCTTTTATCCTCTTTGTGTTTCTCATCGGTGTGGCCACTTGTTTTCACCAGGTTTTGTCGCTGATCTATTCGGTGCAGTGGATCGAAGGTTTTGCCAGCCAGCGTGAGGGGCATGAAGAGGCCAAGCCGCCGCAATTGCTGTTGCCCCTGGCCAGCCTGTTGCGCGGACGCGGCGCGCGGACGCAGCTGGGTTCGGCCTCATCGCGGTCTATTTTGGAGTCCGTATCGACGCGGATTGATGAGCAGCGCGAATTGACGCGCTATATCACCAATATGCTGATCCTTATTGGTCTGTTGGGCACGTTCTATGGTCTGGCCATCACTGTGCCGGCCTTGGTGGCCACGATTCAATCGCTAACGCCGGGGGAGAATGAAAGCGCGGTGGATATTTTCTCGCGCCTACAGCTGGGTCTTGAAGGGCAGCTGGACGGCATGGGCGTGGCCTTTGCCTCCTCATTGCTGGGTCTGGCCGGTTCACTGATTGTCGGCTTGCTAGAGGTGTTTTCTGGCCGCGGTCAGAACCGATTTTATGGCGAATTAGAAGAATGGTTATCGACCATCACCCGTGTGGGCTTCTCGGGCGGCGAGGGCGAGGAGGGTGCGCAAAACACGATGCTGGGCGCGATGATGGAGCAGATGTCAGAGCAAATGGACGGAATTGCGCGAATGTATGCCCAGACGGGGCAGGATCAGGCCCATGTGCAGTCGCATTTGATGGCGATGACGGCGAGCTTGGAAAAGCTCACGCAAAAGCTCGATCAGGGGCAGACCGAAGCCCTGGAACGTGTGGCGGCCAGCCAAGAGCGGATGATCGCGCGGATGGGCGAAGGCGGCGGCGATGGGATGGATGCGGAGAGCCGGATGCGTCTGCGTTCGATTGACGTGCAGATGCTGCGCGTGCTTGAGGAAGTCTCAAGCGGCCGGCAAGAAAGCCTCTCCGAAATTCGCATTGACCTGGCCAATCTGACAAAGGCGATCAGGGCCCTGTCCAATCCCACAAGCCACGATCAGAGCTAGGCGCGCGCGATGGCACTTTCTCGACGTACTGGCGCAAGGTTCCAAGCCTCTATCTGGCCGGGGTTTGTCGATGCGATGACGGGCTTACTGCTGGTCTTGATGTTTGTGCTGACGATCTTTGCGGTGATGCAATTTGTGTTGCAGCAAACCGTCAAGGGGCAGGGGGTGATGCTCGACGAACTTAACATAGATATCGCTCAGAAAAACGCACAATTGGTAGATCTGGAAGGGCAGATTTTGGCTCTGGGCGATGCTTTGGGTCTGGAGCGCGCTGCTGCCTCTGATCTGACCCTTCAGGTTGCCAAACTCGACGATCAGCTTGCCGCCGCGCGGGCTGAAGGGGACAGGCAACTGGGCCTTATCGCGACTTTGACCGCAGAGCGCGATGCACGGGTCGCAGACCTCGAGGCGGCCAATGTCAGGATCAATGATTTCGAGACACAGGTTGCCAATCTGTTGGCTTTGCAACAGCGAGCGGAAGGTGAGATTGAGCAGTTCAAGCTCCAAGTGTCGCAACTGCAAACTCAGCAGACCCAGTCGGAGGGAAAGATCCTAGACTTCGAGAGGCAAGTGGCTGCGCTTTTGCGTGACCAAAGCCAATCGGAAGGGCAGATCACAGAGCTCGAAGCGCAATTGACCCTGCTGCTGGCCCAGTCGTTGGAGGACACGGCTCGTATCGCAGATGCGGAGGCGCAAATCAGCGCACTACAGGATGAAAAATCTACGGCTGAGGCGACAATTTCAGATTTCGAGACCCGTCTGCAGCAGTTGATCGACCAAGAGGCGCAACGTCGTGAAGAGCTGGCCACGCTGGATGCGGATAAGGCCAGCCTGCAGCAATCATTGCTGGCGGCGCAGGCGACAATTGCGGCACAGACCGAGCGGGCCGCGCTTGCGGAGCGTCAACGTGAACTTGTGGATGAGATGCTGGCCGATTTGCGCCGCGACGCGCAAAATACAAATATCAACCTGGCCAATACCCTGGCGCTCTTAGCGACCCAGCAAGACCGTGCGGCCCAGCTTGAACAGGAAAACCAAGACTTGAATCGCCGTGCTGAGGAATTGGCCGGCGCATTGAATGAAGAAGAGCTCAATCGCGTGTCTGCGGCCTTCTTGCGCGAACGTTTGGAGGCGGTGGAAGCCGCTTTGAGCCAGAAAGAAGTCGAGCAATTGTCCATGGCAGCGGCGGCCGAAAAATTGCGGGCCGATCTGGAAGAGAGTGAAGCGGCGATATCATCTTTGACTTTGGAATTGAACGATCAACGCAAACAAGCAGAGGAAACCCTGGCGCTTTTGGCTGCGGCGCAGAGCGTTGAGAAAACACTGAATGACGAGCTGACGACGGCTTTGTTGGCACTTGAGGCCGCGCGATTGGCACAGGTGCGCTCGCAAGACGAGCTGACGGCGCTGAGCGCGCGCGATGCGGCAAGCCAACAGGAGTTGCAAGCGGCCTTGTCGCGTCTTGAGAGCCTGACCCTGGCTTTGCGCGAAGCTGAGGCGGCGCAGGACAGCCAAACAGATGACCTGCGTGCGGCGCTGTCCAGAGCCATTGCCGCGCGCCAAACAGCCGAGCAGCAGTTGAGCTCTGCCGAGCAGAAGGCGGCCTTGTTGGCAACGGCCCAGGCTGAGCTCCAGAAGGCAAAGGCGATTTCGACAGAGGCGCAGCGCAAAATGGCGCTGCTGAGCCAAGAGGTGCGTGAATTGCGCGCCCAAATCGGTGGACTGCAAGCCACGTTGGACGATTACAAGCGTCGCGACGCGGACAATAATGTGAAAATCACCAATCTTGGCAGCGAGTTAAACGTGGCGCTGGCACAGGTCGCGGCTGAATCTAAGCGCAACCTGGCGTTGGAAGCCGCTGAGAAGCAGCGCTTGGAAGAGGAGAAGGCGCGGCTTGAAGCCGAAGCCAAGACTCTCGAGCGCTATAAGTCGGACTTTTTTGGCAGTCTGCGCGGTCTTTTGGAGGATATCGAGGGGGTGAGCATCGTTGGGGACCGTTTCGTCTTCTCCTCCGAAGTGCTCTTTGCCTCGGGCCGCGCTGAACTGACGGCGGCGGGGCGCCAAGAGATATCAAAAGTGGCGAATATTTTGCAGGACGTGACGGAGGAAATTCCGCAAAATATTGATTGGGTGTTGCAGGTGGATGGTCACACCGATGACCAAGCGATCCTGCCTGGCAGCCGATTTCAAAGCAATTGGGAGTTAAGCCAAGCACGGGCACTGTCCGTGGTGTTATATTTGGTCACCTCCGAGCAGATGCCGCCGCGCCGGCTCTCAGCCAATGGGTTCGGCGAGTATCAGCCCATCAATCCATCCAATACCCGTGACGCACGGGCGCAAAACCGGCGGATTGAGCTGAAATTGACCGAAAAGTAGATCAGGTTTTCGCAAAATCGGCCGGTCTGAGCGGGAGACTAGGCCTACTCGGCGGTCAAAAGCGGAGGTTTCTTGTCTTTATTGGTGATCCGCGGCTTTTGGGGCTCTTCGATTTTCAGATGCAATGCGTCGGCCTTCACGCCAACTTTGACGACACCGCCTTTGGTGAGTTTGCCAAAGAGCAATTCTTCGGCCAATGGCTTTTTGATATGCTCTTGGATCACCCGGCCCAAAGGACGCGCCCCCATTTTGGAATCATAGCCCTTTTCGCCGAGCCAATCGGCCGCCGCTTTGGTAATCTCTATGGTCACATTGCGATCCATCAGCTGCGCTTCGAGTTGCAGGACGAATTTTTCCACCACCTGTGCAATGACATCGCGGTCCAATGGGGCGAAGCTGACCACTGCATCGAGTCGATTGCGGAACTCCGGCGTAAAGGTGCGTTCAATGGCTTGGGTGTCTTCTCCTTCGCGGCGCTCGCGTCCAAATCCGATTGCGGCTTTGGACATCTCTGATGCTCCGGCGTTGGAGGTCATGATCAACACCACATTGCGAAAATCCGTGGTGCGGCCATTGTGATCTGTCAATTTGCCGTGATCCATGACCTGTAGAAGAATGTTAAACACATCCGGGTGGGCTTTTTCGATTTCATCCAACAAGAGCACGCAATGGGGATCTTGATCGACACTATCAGTGAGCATCCCTCCTTGGTCAAAGCCGACATAGCCCGGAGGGGCGCCGATCAGGCGGCTTATCGCGTGTTTTTCCATATATTCGGACATGTCAAAGCGGATCAGCTTAACGCCCAGACCATCTGCCAACTGCTTGGCCACTTCAGTTTTACCAACGCCCGTGGGCCCGGCAAATAGATAGTTTCCGATCGGTTTTTCGGGTTCGCGCAGACCAGCGCGGGCCAGTTTTATGGCCGAGGCCAAGGCTTCGATTGCTGTATCCTGGCCAAAGACCACCCGTTTGAGACCCGCCTCCAGATCGCGCAGAACTTCTGCATCATCTTTCGACACGGATTTGGGCGGAATTCGGGCAATTTTCGCGACAACAGCTTCAATCTCTTTTACGCCGATGGTTTTGCGCCGCTTGCTGTCACTGAGCAGATGCTGCGCCGCGCCGGCCTCGTCAATCACATCAATTGCTTTATCGGGCAATTTGCGATCATTGATGTAGCGAGCGGCCAATTCAACAGCGGTTTTGATCGCGTCAGCGGTATATTTTACGTCGTGGTGCTCTTCAAAATAGGGTTTCAACCCCTTTAGAATTTTCACACTATCTTCCACGGAAGGTTCGGCCACATCAATTTTCTGAAAACGGCGCGCTAAAGCGCGGTCTTTTTCAAAATGCTGCCGGAATTCTTTATAAGTTGTTGAGCCCATGCAGCGCAGCTTGCCGCCTTGCAGCGCGGGTTTCAGCAGATTGGACGCATCCATTGCGCCACCGGAGGTGGCACCGGCACCGATCACTGTATGTATTTCGTCAATGAAAAGCACCGCATCCGTATGCTCTTCCATTTCTTTCATAACAGCTTTGAGGCGTTCTTCAAAATCGCCCCGATAGCGTGTTCCGGCCAAAAGCGCGCCCATATCCAGCGAATATATAGTTGTTTTTGACAAGATCGCCGGAGTTTGGCCCTTGGTAATTTTACGCGCCAGACCTTCGGCAATGGCGGTTTTTCCGACACCGGGATCTCCCACTAAGATCGGGTTGTTTTTTCTGCGGCGGCACAGCACCTGAATACAGCGTTCCACCTCATGCTCACGGCCAATCAGCGGATCCACATTGCCCTCGGAAGATTTTTCATTGAGATCAATGCAATACTTTGCCAGCGCGCTCTCTTTTTCAGAGGTCTCATGGCCTTCGTTATCCAACATTTCCGCCTCATCTTCGGCGCCAACGATTGGCCTGCTTTCGACAAAATCGGGATCTTTGGCGACCCCATGGGCGATGAAATTTACTGCATCATAGCGGGTCATGTCTTGCTCTTGCAGGAAATAGGCCGCGTTGCTTTCGCGTTCGGCAAATATTGCAACCAAGACATTGGCGCCTGTCACCTCTGTGCGACCTGAGGATTGCACATGAATGGCGGCCCGTTGAATAACCCGCTGAAAGGCGGCGGTTGGCACAGCCTCTGAGCCATCCACATCGGTGATCAATGTGCTGAGGTCATCCTCAATAAAATCGACAAGCGATTTGCGCAGCAGCTTGAGATCGACAGAGCAGGCGCGCATCACTTTCGCTGCATCCGGTTCATCAAGCAGGGCCAGGAGCAAATGTTCCAACGTTGCCAGCTCATGTTTGCGCGCATTGGCCGCGGCGAGCGCTTCGTGGATGGCGTTTTCTAATGATGCGGAAAATGATGGCACGCGCGTCTCCTACAAAAGTCTGTGATCTTTACGATCTGTTACCCCTAAGACTTCGGTTTTCTGAGCCAACCTTCAAGGGGCAATCTGTTATTTAGGCTATAAAAGTTAAATATCGCAACTTTATCGCCTGATTTCCCTTAAAACTTATCCCTTCTGGACCGGATTTCCGTGAAAACTTGCTCGGCGGTGGCGCCCGGCATGCCGACGGCCGCTTGTAAGGCCGGATCATCAGCGCGCAAAAATGGATTGGTTTGCAACTCTAGGGCCAAGGGACTTGGCACGGTCGCTTGGCCGGCTGCACGATCTTTTGTGATCTGCGCGGCGCGGGCGGCGATGGCAGGATTGTCTTCGCCTAAAGTTTGCGTGAATGCCATATTGGTGGCCGTGTATTCATGGCCAGAGTAAACCCATGTGTCTGGTGCAAGCGAACGGAACTGTTGTAGGCTGTGCCACATTTGTTCCGCCGAGCCCTCAAACAGACGGCCGCATCCCATCGCCATTAAACTGTCGGCAGAAAACACCGCTTTTGCACTTGGCAAATGCAGTGCGAGGTGACCGAGCGTATGGCCTGAGACGTCATAGATATCACCTTCAATTCCGCAAAGCGTGACGCGATCTCCCGGGCCAACGGCCTGATCCAGGGCCGGCAAGCGATGCGCATCGGCTTTGGCGCCGATGACCCTTGCGCGGCTCTGACCTAAAAAGCCGGTTAAAGCCGCTTGTAAATCGGGCAGCCCATCAATGTGATCCCAATGGTGGTGGGTCAGAAATATATCCGTGACGGGCAGGTTGAGCTGGGAAATTTTATCCACCAATGGCCCAGCTTCCGGCACGTCGACAACCGCCGCGGTTCCAGTGGCTCTATTGTGAACCACATAGGCATAGTTGTCTGACAGGCAGGGCAGGGTGTAAATCGTGATGCTCGAATTTACCATGGTATTTCCGCCTTTATTTGGTAGCCTTCGGGTAAGTGTAATCCATAAGGGCTAAACTGCAATGCATTTAGATGTGCGTGAGCTGCGAACCTTTTACTATAGGTCTTTCTTAGGGCGCTCGGTTCAGGCAACGATTAGAGAGCAGGTTTTGCGCCTCTGGCCGCAGGCTCGGCATGAGGCGGTGCTGGGCTACGGTTTTGCAGCCCCGCTTTTGCGCCCCTATCTGCCTTCGGCGCGGCGGGTCACTGCTTTGATGCCGGCGCGGCAAGGGGTCATGCATTGGCCGCCGGGACTGCCCAATTGCTCGGTGCTTTGTGAAGAAACGCGCTGGCCTGTTGAAACGGGTTCGATTGATAAGCTGCTGGTGCTACATGGGCTTGACACCTCTGAACATGCCGCTGCGGTGCTGGAGGAATGTTACCGGGTGCTGGCCCCGACTGGCCGCGCCATCTTTATCGTGCCCAATAGAGCCAGTCTCTGGGCGCGGCGGGAAGGCACGCCCTTTTCCTTTGCGCGCCCCTATACCGCCGGTCAGCTGGAATCTCGGCTGAAGTGGCATGGGTTTTTGCCTGAGCATCACGTTATGGCCCTCTACCAGCCGCCGTGGTCTGGACCGTTTTGGCGGCGCATGTCCGGACCAATTGAGCGCATCGGGCAAAATATTCCGGCATGGCGCGGGGGCGGTGTTCTGATTCTGGAGGTGAGCAAGCAAGTGCCTCGGCCGCGTAGGCCTGGCCTGGGGCAGATTATTTCGCGGCGCTTGGGGATATTGGAGGGGATAAAAGCTCCAGATCCGGTTTCTGCGCAATCGGGCAACCTGTGACAGCCTGCGGATTCGGCTTTTTTCGGGGATCTTGGGCGGAACAAAGGGACGCACCCAGCACAAATGCTTTGTTTTTTGAATTTTTTGCGGTGTTTTTGGCCGTCATTGGCGTTGCGGCGTGCGAAATGCTCTGCTAAACGGCGTGAGATTTTGCCGCCATAGCTCTATGGCGTGCGTCCAACGCCTTAGTCTGAACTTGATGTTTCGGACGGGCCAGCATCGAGAGGGTTGTCTTTGTCTGAACCAGCATCGATCTCGTCTGGTATTGCAAGCCGCTACGCGACAGCGGTTTTTTCGCTTGCTAAAGACGACAAGAAGTTGAAGCCACTGGAGGCTGATGTAGATGCGCTTGAGAGCGCATTGGCCGAAAGCGCAGAGTTGCGCGCTTTGGTGACATCGCCTGTTTATACTCGCGCAGAAATGGGGCAGGCCATCACAGCCGTGGCCCAGAAAATGAAATTACAACCAATGATGGTCAATACGCTGTCGTTGATGGCTGCGAAGCGGCGTTTGTTTGTGCTGCCAAGCCTTTTGGCGGCACTGCGTGCACGGATCGCAGAAGATAAAGGCGAGGTGACCGCTGAGGTGACTTCTGCCAAAGCGTTGACCAAAACGCAGGCCACGAAACTGGCCAAAACACTCAAGACCCAGCTGGATCTTGATGTGAAAATCAAAGCGACTGTTGATGAAAGCCTCATCGGCGGTCTTGTCGTTAAAGTGGGCTCGAAGATGATCGACACGTCGATCCGCTCCAAGCTCAATGCCCTTCAGAACACAATGAAAGAGGTCGGATAAATGGCGATCGAAGCTGCGGAAATCTCCGCAATCCTAAAAGACCAGATTAAGAACTTTGGCCAAGAAGCTGAAGTTGCCGAAGTGGGCCGCGTCCTTTCCGTTGGGGATGGTATCGCGCGCGTGTTCGGTCTGGACAATGTTCAGGCTGGTGAAATGGTCGAATTCCCAGGCGGCATCCAAGGGATGGCGCTGAACTTGGAAGCGGACAACGTTGGTGTTGTTATTTTCGGGTCTGACCGAGACATCAAAGAAGGCGATACAGTCAAGCGTACAAACTCGATTGTGGACGTTCCTGTCGGTCCAGAATTGCTGGGTCGTGTTGTTGACGGTTTGGGCAACCCATTGGATGGCAAAGGTCCAATCAAGACCAAATTGCGCAGCCAAGCGGATGTCAAAGCACCTGGCATTATCCCGCGGAAATCTGTGCATGAGCCGATGGCGACTGGTCTGAAATCTGTGGATGCCATGATCCCAATTGGTCGCGGTCAGCGGGAATTGATCATTGGTGACCGTCAAACGGGTAAAACGGCCGTGGCGCTCGACACGATCTTGAACCAAAAATCATACAATGATGCAGCGGCCGATGACTCCGAAAAACTGTACTGCGTCTATGTCGCGGTGGGCCAAAAGCGCTCGACTGTGGCTCAATTGGTGAAAAAGCTCGAAGAATCTGGCGCGATTGACTATTCAATCGTTGTGGCCGCAACCGCTTCTGACCCTGCGCCGATGCAGTTCCTAGCGCCCTATGCTGCGACCTCTATGGCTGAGTATTTCCGCGACAATGGCAAGCATGCTTTAATCATCTATGATGATCTTTCCAAGCAAGCGGTCTCTTATCGTCAGATGTCTTTGCTGCTGCGTCGTCCACCCGGACGCGAAGCCTATCCTGGGGATGTGTTCTATCTTCACTCCAGATTGTTGGAGCGCTCTTCAAAGTTGAATGAAGATAATGGATCTGGTTCTTTGACCGCTTTGCCGATCATTGAAACACAAGGTGGTGACGTTTCTGCCTTTATTCCAACCAATGTGATCTCCATCACAGATGGTCAGATCTTCTTGGAAACAGAATTGTTTTACCAAGGCATCCGTCCGGCGGTGAATACAGGTCTCTCGGTGTCCCGCGTGGGCTCCTCTGCCCAGACAAATGCGATGAAATCTGTTGCGGGTCCGGTGAAACTGGAGTTGGCGCAGTATCGTGAAATGGCGGCATTTGCTCAGTTTGGGTCCGATCTGGATGCCGCGACCCAGCAATTGCTGAGCCGTGGTGCGCGTTTGACCGAGCTGATGAAACAGCCGCAGTATGCGCCTTTGACAAATGCTGAAATTGTCTGCGTGATCTATGCAGGCACCAAAGGCTATTTGGACAAGATTGAGGTCTCTGATGTTGGGCGTTTCGAAGCTGGGCTTCTGGCGCACCTGCGTGGTAAAGCCAGCGACGTTTTGGCCATGATCACCAAAGATGATCCAAAGATCAAAGGTGATGCGGAAGCAAAAATCAAAGCTGCGCTGGACGATTTCGCCGCAGATTTCGCATAAGGAAACTGGCACATGCCGAACCTTAGTGACCTAAAAAACAGGATCGCGTCGGTCAAATCGACCCGTAAGATCACAAAGGCGATGCAAATGGTCGCCTCTGCCAAATTGCGCCGCGCTCAAGATGCGGCGCAAGCTGGCCGTCCCTACGCGGAACGTTTCAATGCGGTAATGGCTGGTTTGGCCGCTTCCGTTGGTGCGTCCGAAGGGGGACCAAAACTGTTGACAGGCACCGGATCTGATCAAACCCATCTGCTCGTCGTCATGACAGCCGAGCGGGGTTTGTGCGGTGGCTTTAACTCAAATATTGCCAAACTGGCACGCATGGCTGCACAACAGCTGCTTGCCGAAGGCAAAACCGTTAAAATCCTGACCGTTGGGAAAAAGGGCCGTGAATCGCTGAAGCGCGAATTTGGTACTTTGCTCGTGGATCATGTGGATTTGTCGGATGTGAAGCGCGTGGGCTATGATAACGCCTCTGCAATTGCGCAAAATGTGCTCCACCGGTTTGATGCCGGTGAATTCGATGTGGCTAAAATATTCTATTCAGAATTTGGCAGCATCGTAAATCAAATCCCGACCGAGCTGCAGGTGATCCCTGCTAAGTTTGAAGCGGCGACAGATGAAGGCACAGTTTACGACTATGAGCCAAGCGAAGAAGGCATTCTTGCCGATTTGCTGCCGCGCTCGGTTGCAACGCAAATCTTCACGGCCTTGCTGGAAAATGCAGCCTCTGAGCAAGGGGCCCGCATGTCAGCTATGGACAATGCCACACGCAACGCTGGTGAAATGATCGATAAGTTGACCATCCAATACAATCGGTCACGTCAAGCCAAGATCACCAACGAGCTTATTGAAATTATTTCGGGCGCTGAAGCGCTCTAAAACCCGGAGAAACAACATGGCAAATGCAAAAGGCAAAATCACTCAAGTGATCGGCGCCGTTGTTGACGTACAATTTGATGGCGATCTGCCGCAAATTCTGAACGCTTTGACAACAGACAATGGCGGCAAGACGTTGGTGCTCGAAGTTGCCCAGCACTTGGGCGAGGGCACAGTTCGTGCCATCGCTATGGACGCGACCGAAGGTCTGGTTCGCGGTCAAGAGGTGACCGATACTGCCGGTCCAATCACCGTTCCCGTGGGCCGTGCCACTCTGGGCCGGATCTTGAACGTGGTTGGTGAGCCTGTGGATGAGGGTAAAGCTCTCGGCAAGACAGCGAAACGCAGCATCCATCAGGACGCTCCTGAGTTTTCTGAGCAAGCAACGGAATCTGTGATCTTGGAAACAGGCATCAAAGTAATCGACCTGCTCGCCCCGTACACCAAAGGTGGTAAAATTGGTCTGTTTGGCGGTGCCGGCGTTGGTAAAACTGTTTTGATCATGGAACTGATCAACAACATCGCGAAGGTGCACTCTGGTGTGTCGGTTTTCGCTGGTGTGGGTGAGCGGACGCGTGAAGGTAACGATCTGTACCACGAGATGATCGAAGGCGGTGTTATCGTTCCAGACAATCTTGAAGAGTCCAAAATCGCTCTGGTTTATGGCCAAATGAACGAGCCTCCAGGTGCGCGTATGCGGATCGCTTTGACAGGGTTGACCTTGGCCGAGCAGTTCCGTGATGAAACTGGATCTGACGTATTGTTCTTTGTGGATAATATTTTCCGCTTCACACAAGCCGGCTCTGAGGTGTCTGCGCTTTTGGGTCGTATTCCTTCTGCGGTGGGCTATCAGCCAACTTTGGCGACCGATATGGGCGCGATGCAAGAGCGGATCACATCGACCAAATCCGGTTCGATTACATCTGTTCAAGCGGTTTACGTTCCTGCCGATGACTTGACCG
>ENA-ORDA01001453-ORDA01001453.1-marine-metagenome-genome-assembly--contig:-NODE-1453-length-19945-cov-4.338333_pt1 | contig 19945 bp, 22 predicted proteins | sample MGYA00237778_ERZ508506 | MGnify/ENA primary metagenome ERZ508506 (study PRJEB26177, sample SAMN06267891) | marine metagenome | isolation source: Monterey Bay, California, USA | place: Pacific... | reverse complement strand
TCACCAATGTTAAGCGCATTACCTATATTCTTGACAACATTGGCAAAATAACCTGATTTAGTAGCTTCTTGCGCATTCAATGGTAGAGTGCTGAGTGCTAATATTGTACTCGTAAGGAGTAAATGTTTCATTTTGAAGCCTGTCTGTTTTGTAATTTTATTAATTAAAAGAAAAGAAGAAGCTCTAATTATCATTCAAATCATATCTATACTTAACTTGATTTCAATATGTCAGTAAAATGAAAATACCACTGATAGCAATTGTTGGACGTCCAAACGTTGGAAAGTCTACATTTTTTAACCGAGTTTTGAGTCAACGACATTCAATTGTTGACGCTCAAGAAGGCATCACTAGAGATCGTATTTATGGTGATATGGATTGGGCTGGATACTTACTTAAATTTATTGATACAGGAGGATATATTCCTCAAGATATTGATGTTTTCAATGCCGCAGTTAGAGAGCAATCCATCGAGGCAATAGCCGAAGCTGATGTTGTATTATTCATGGTGGATGGTATAGAAGGGCCGACTTCAAGTGATAAGGCACTAGCTCAATTTATTAGAAAAAGCGAGAAGCCCTATGTAATAGCTGTGAATAAATGTGATAGTATAAAAAAAGATACTTTTATCCTTCAATTTCATGAGTTAGGATTAGACAATATTATACCAATATCAGCTTTGAGTGGACGCAATACAGGAGATTTATTAGACTCTATATTGGACCAAATCAATTTTAAAATTGAAGATGATCAGAATATGATAGATAATGAATTTAGGTTGGCAATTGTAGGTATGCCAAACGTTGGTAAATCATCCCTTACAAATGCATTATTAAAGAAAAATCGAACTATAGTGACGTCCATTGCCGGAACAACAAGAGATGCTATAGATGCCCAATTAAAATGGCATGGAAAAGACGTAACACTTGTAGATACAGCTGGTTTAAGAAAGTTAGCTAAAGTTAATGACAGAATTGAATTTTATTCAACATTAAGAACTAAAAATGCTATAGAGAGTTCAAATGTAGTACTTGTACTTATTGATGCAGAAAAAGGGTTTGGGAAGCAAGATAAAGCTATTATAGATGATGTCATTAAATCCGGTAAAGGTCTAGTGATTGTTGTAAATAAGTGGGATCTTTTAAAAAAAGAAACTCACACTATGAAATCCTATAAAGATGAAATAAGAAACCATTTTAAGGCGTTAGATAGTTACCCCATGATTTTTATTTCAGCATTAACTAAGCAAAGAATACACCTAGTTCTTGAATCTGCTTGGCAAGTTTTCCAGATCGGCAAAAAAGTTGTTTCAACTAGTCAATTGAACGATGCTATGATAAGAATAATTGCAAAAAACCCTCCACCAGCTGAACAAGGTAAAGTTGTAAAAGTAAAGTACGTAACCCAAGTAAGCACAGAGCCCTTAGTTTTGGCCCTATATACCAATTTTCCCGATAAGATAAAGGTATCGTATCAGAGGTATCTTGAAAATAGGTTAAGGGAAACGTTTGATTTCAAGGGAATACCTTTGTTTTTGTCGTTTAGAAAAAAATAAAGGTATTTTTAAAGGATAGAAGAAAAAAGTTTACTTGAAAATGTTATTGATTAAAAAAGTTCTCAGGTAACTTTTTCCAATCTTTCAAGTTTTCAGATGAGTAGATATCTCCATCAGAGGTGGTGGTCGTAAAGTACTGTTTAATGTCTTCACCAGATGCTGTTTTTGTGATAGAAGTGAAGCTGCTATTCTCACTAATTTGTGTCAAAAACTGAATTTTTTGCCCAAGAGTTTTTGGGTTCTTACTCTCTAGTTTAAATATTTTTCCTTTATTTGTTAGGTAAACAAAACCTGTGACTTTCGGTGCAAATCCAAAACTATAAGAAGTCGCACCAATAATAAATTCATCATTAGATTGTTTGAATTCAGTAATAATTTTATCTATCTCTATTAGTTTTTTCTTACCAATTCCTTGTCCTTTTTCACCTTGTGGACCGACTTCACCTCTTTCACCTTTTTCTCCCTTTGGACCGATTGAACCCTGAGGGCCAGGAATACTTGCTGTCGAACATGAAGCTATAAAAATTAAAAGTAAGCTTGTGGATATTATTATGTATTTCATCCGTTAGGGAAAAGGTAAGGAAGTGCACGGCCATAAGCCATGGACATGATTATTAATAGTTCTGACAATAATGCAGCAATAAAGAAAAATGTAGATTTTCTGATATTATTGTTTTTTACATTATTTATATTACCTAAAGCAAAAACCTGAGATGCAAACATCTCATACAATTGATCATCATTTTTAACAATTGATTTTAAGTAAAAAGCGTATTCTTCAGATGATTTGAATTGACTAATACCAGCAAAAAAAGTGGGGTTAATAACTTCGGATCGATCAGCGCTTTTGTCTTCAATTTTTGTTTTATGCGGTGTAATTCTTGGAACAATAACCCTGACAAGATAATATATTGTACCCATTGCGGATGAAAAGTATATCATCATTAAGGTGAATACAAAAAAATTGATCTGAACTTTTTGAAAATGAACAATAAAAAAGACCATAAACACTCCAAGTATGGATAGTAGTGTAAAAGCTTTTTGATCTGTACGTTGAATTACTTGTTGTTCTCCTGATAGAACTTGTAGTAGAGCGTTAAATTGTTTATTCGATTCCATATAAATACTTAAATTAGTGTTTGAAAATTATTATTTAGTTTAAAATTACTTATTATAAACCATAAATAAATATTTTTTTATGTGATGTTAGCTTGTTAAGTCTTGCAATTGTATTTATCTTTATTGGCTAATCTATTAACATAAAAATTAAATATGATCGCGGGGTGGAGCAGTCTGGTAGCTCGTCGGGCTCATAACCCGAAGGTCGGAGGTTCGAATCCTTCCCCCGCTACAACGAAAAGCCTTAATTCCTCCTCAGGAATTGAGGCTTTTTTATTTATACTTAGTATTGTTTGATATGATTTGATTATGTTTAGTTTGTTGTATTACGGTTGTTTTAAACTAAACTATTAAAGCGACCCACCATCCCATATACAAAAATCATGAATGTAGGGTTTGATTTTGTGGATAAGGTGAATATGTTATGTATTTTCAATACAAAGCTCCCAAAATATTTTTATGTAGATCACAAAAGCTTCACATAAATTCATGTATGTATCATCGAATATTTATCATTTTACTTATATGTTGTTTTAGCTGGGGCCAACCTGAATTACAACAATATTATTATGGTGGACTAGATAGAGAATATTATTTATATATCCCTGAATCTATCCAGCCTGAATCTCCACTTGTATTCATATTTCATGGATATACTGGCTCTGCATATGGAATAATGGCATATTCAGGCTTTAATAGTATTGCTGATGAAAATGGGTTCGCTGTATGCTATCCTCAGGGAATGATAGATAACTCAGGTAATACATTTTTTAATGTTGGATATTCATTTCACTGGAATGAGTCAGTTGATGATGTTGGTTTTGCGATTTCATTAGCCGGGTACCTACAATCTGAGTATAATCTGAGTCAAATTAATACTTTTAGTACTGGGATGTCTAATGGAGGCGATCTGAGTTATCTCCTTGGATGTGAGGCTTCAACAATTTTCAGAGCAGTTGGACCAGTCTCTGGGATCATGATGGAATGGATATATGATTCTTGTGAGCCGGAATATCCAATATCACTTTTGGAGATCCATGGGACTAATGATAATGTTTCATGGTGGAATGGTGATCTTGAAGACGAAGGGGGTTGGGGGCCATATGTAGGTGTAAATACCGCAATTCAATATTGGAGCGAGATCAATAATTGCTCTATTACCGTTTTGGACACTATCTTTGATAATAATCAATCCGATGGAAGTTATATTGTCACTGAAAAGCACCAGAATGGAATAAATGATAATGAAGTCTGGCTATACAAGGTAATTAATGGTGGTCATGATTGGCCTGGTGCATATGGGAATATGGATATCAATGCTAGTGAAGTAGTTTGGGATTTCTTTAATGATTTTTCACTAAGGTACAATATTGGAGATATCGATTTTAACGGTTCAATAGATGTAATTGATCTTTTGCTTATATCTGATGAAGTCCTTTTTAATATGGATTATAACTTTTTATCAGATTGTAATAATGATGACTTGGTTGATATCAATGATCTATTTGCAATTCTTTCTATGGTACTTGGTTATTGAAAAATATTAATCTGGCTATTTTTGTAAAAAGTCTTGAATCTTTATTAACATATTTAATGTGGTTTATACAATCTTTTATTAGCTGTTATCAAACAACCACTCAAAAACACCCTGTATAATCATGGAGCCAATTAATACTGATATAGCTAAATTGCCGGACTTTATTGGGTCTCCAACCCAGTACCAAGAACAAATTAATACCCATAGAAAAGTTGTCAATCTGATTGATAAGGATTTTTTAGAAAATATATGAGTGATAATTTTCTTTAAACTTTTATTGCTCATTTTATCATATAACTAATGAAATATTAATGGAATTATTCAATGAAAAATAATACGGAAGTACTAATCAATATACTTAAAAAATTTCCTGATAAGAATCCAAATCCAGTTATTCAAATATCGGACTTTAGTGTTCTTGAATATTTTAATAATCCATCAAAAGAGATTATTGAATTTTATGGTTTTAGAATCAATGAAAAAATTAATGGTCTTATTGAAGATCATATTAAAAAAACAATGATTTCAAACGAACATAGTTTTGAAATTACCATTAACACTCAAACTTTTTATTTTAGTGCAATTTATACAGCAGAACTAAAATTAATAAATATGTATGGAACGAATATAACAGCAAAAAAGGTTATTGATAAGTTCCCTGATAGTAATCCCAACCCTGTTTTAAGGATAGACTTAAATGGAGTTTTAAATTATTTTAATAAAGCGTCTACATATTTAGTTAAAGAACTATCTATTGGTTTAAATAATAAAATTCCCAAAATTATTTTTAACAATATATCTAATCAAAAAGAGAAGTTTGAATTAGAAATAGGTGAAAAACATTACCTTTTTCACTTTGTGAAAATTCATGAATTTAACTTTTACCTGCTTTATGGTACAGATATCACCGATACCAAAGATAAAGAAAGAATTTTGAATAAATTATCAAAATATTTTTCACCTCAAGTCTACAGTTCAATTTTTTCAGGAGCACTAGATGTAACAATAAATACTTCAAGAAAAAACCTCACGGTTTTTTTTTCTGATATAAAAGGTTTTACAACAATAACCGAAAAGCTTGAGCCAGAAATACTTACCCAATTAATCACAAGTTATTTGACAAAAATGACGGATATTGCAATAGAATATGGTGGTACGGTAGATAAGTATATAGGAGATGCAATAATGATATTTTTTGGAGACCCCGAATCAAAAGGTGTTAAAGAAGATGCTACCTCATGTGTATTGATGGCTATGGAAATGAAAAAAGCTCTAGTAGAGCTCAGAAAGAATTGGGAGTTAGCAGGAGTATCTGAATCTCTTGATGTCAGAATGGGAGTTCATTCTGACATGTGCACTGTTGGGAATTTTGGATCATTAGATAGGTTAGATTATACAGTTCTAGGAAATGGCGTAAATCTAGCTTCAAGACTTGAATCCTTAGCGGATTCTAATCAAATATTAATATCTGAAAACACATATAATTTAATAAAAAAAGAAATTAACTGTAATTACTTCGATAGCTTAACAGTAAAAGGGAAAGCACATTCCATAAAAACATTTCAAGTTATCGGGACTCATTCAGATAAAAAATCATTCTCAAAAATAAATACTTCAAAAGAGGGATTTAGACTTCAAATAGATAAAAGTAAAATAAAGGACGTAGATGAAGTTCTTCAATTACTTAAAGATAGTATTGAAGAATTGAATAAGTAAAATTTTTTTGTTTAAAATACTCGTTTTTAAGATTGTAAAAATAAATATAGTTTAATGCTCTCCATAGTACTATTGTGATCTACTTAGCTTAAAAAACGTGATAATATTTAAGGATATTTTTTAGAATGTTAGGTATGAACTTTTCTAAAGCCTTTAATTTTAATTCATGACTTTTTCTAAAGATGCTTTAAATAGTATTTTCAATTTTTTATTATTATAAGTAGATATTTATTAAAAAGAACAAGTAAAATTAGGAATAGAAGATTAAATAACTTTTATCAAAAGATTAGTTTGATTCGAAGATCAAACTAATTTTAACTGATTTATTATTTGAGCAATTAATGTGAATACTAAAAAAATAGGATATTTTAAATGGGTACTTTAATACTTCGTGAAACACATAAAGCATTAATAGAAGAAATGGATCGTCTTGAAAAACAAAAAAAACAGACTTCTATTAAAATCAGAGAGGCTGCTAGCCACGGTGATTTAAAAGAAAATGGGGAATATCATGCTGCAAGAGAAGAGCAAAGTATGATTATCTATAAAAAACAATTAATGCAATCACATTCACCTTTTGAGATTGTTGACAATGGGCAAATTACAACTGATATAGTTGGTTTTGGAAACAAAGTTGCAATATTAGAAGAAGGGAAAGAAAAAGCTGAGGATTATTACTTATTAGGCCCAATAGAATTTGAATTAGATTTATATCCTCTGGTAGTTACAAATCTTTCACCATTTGGCCAAGAAATGTCTGGAAAGAAAATCGGTGAAAGTTTTTCACTTAATATTAAAGGTGATGATATAAAATTTACGATTAAGACTATTGAAAAAGTATCATCATGATTAATGTTAAAAATGAATTTAGTTTTATTTTGGGAGATGTTTAGTTCTGTATTTATTCTTGTTTAAATATTTTTCAATATTCATCCTGATTATTTTTTCAAAAGGATTATCCGAAGAGACTTTATCAATTGGTTTTTGGAATGTTGAAAATTTATTTGATATTGAAAATGACCCTGAAAAAAATGATGATGAATTTGCGATTGGTGGAAGGAAAAATAATACTCCAGAAATTTATGATCTTAAGATAAAACGAGCTGCTGAGGTACTGAGAGATTTGAATGTTGATGTTATTGGCTTGTGTGAAGTTGAAAATAGAAAAGTTCTAACTGATCTTAATGTGGCATACAAAGAAAAGAATTATAAAATAATTCATTATGACTCTCCTGACAGTAGGGGGATAGATAATGCATTAATGTTTGATGAAACTAAAATTGAAATTATAGATAGCAAGGCAATACCCAACACTCTAGAAAATGGATATAAGACAAGAGATATTCTTTATGTTAAAGGAAAATATTTGGATGAATTATTACATATTTTTGTCAATCATTGGCCTTCTAATTATGGTGGAAGGGAAAAAGCTCTTCCAAAAAGAAAAACAACTGCAAATTTACATTTAGAGCATATATTTGAAATTCAAAAAATTAATAAAAATTCTGAAATAATTTTAATTGGAGATTTCAATGAAAATCCAAATGAACAAAATATTCAATTACTAAAAAAACATGGACTATCTAGTCTGATGGAGCCAATGGTTGGCAAACCTAAGATAGGTACTTATGTTTACAGAGGAAAAGATTATTTGTATGATCAAATAATTGTTAACGAAGGTTTGCAAGATCAAATGAACCTCACCGTAGTTCTTGAATCAATCCAAATATTAGACTTCCCAAAATACCGTCAACAAGAAGGTAATTATAAACATTTTCCCTTCCGTTTTTGGGCTGGGAACAGACTTTTAGGTGGTTACTCGGATCACCTAGCTATAAAAGTTGAAATAAAAAAAATTAGCAGTAAATGATTATTTTTTCTTTTTTTTATATTCTTTTTGTATCATTTTAAATTTTTCTTTATAGCTTTTTCTTAGCGATTTTTTTTCCAACTTAAATTTTGACTTAAGCTGATTTAGTTCATTTTCGTAATCCTTTCTTAATTTGTCAATTTGGGTCTGTAATTCTGAACTTTTAACTCTGGATTCGAGAAACTTTAAATCTTTACTGATACTATCTTTTGCTTGCTGACCATAGCAAATAGTCATCCATGTTAAACCAATTATAAGTAGATATTTCATTTGATATTTCCTCTTTTTATGGGAGTGCATGTTTTATTAATTATAAAAAAATACAAAATTTGTAAAAGTTGAATGATAAATTAAACTAAATATTAAAATGTATTAATTCTATCTTAATCATCCTAAAATACTTTATATTTGTTTTGTGATATTATTAAAATAATAGTTAAATAATGAACTTATAACATAAAAATCGATATAGTTTATTTTAGGAATTTAAATATGAATGTAGACATTACGGGAAGAGGGTTTACACCGTCCGAAAAATTAAAAAATTTTATTACTGAGAAGCTATCCTCTTTAGAAAAATATGATCCAAACATTTCTAATTCTAGAGTTGTTCTAATTAAAGAAGGAAGAGCAGAGAAAGTCGAATTAATTGTTTCTGCAAAAAAGAATAATTACATATCCAAATGTTATAGCTCTGTTTTTGAAAAAACTATTGTTAACGCAGTTAGTAAAGTTAAATCACAAATTGAAAAAACGCGTTAGGTGCTTTATAAAATTATTATAACTATGTACTTTTTCCTGAAAGAAATAAATCCTATGCTTAACCCTTTTGAATAGCATTCAAAAAATATTTCTAATGGTTAGCGTTGGCTCAATGATTATTCTTTTGATTAGTGCCACAAGTCTTGGATTTAATCCATTTGGGACATGGATCGATTCAACTAATGTTGATATTTCTACTGAAAAATATCAAGAGGACACAGGAGTTAAAGTGACAGATCGAAATTTTAATATTAATGATTATAAAGGTTGGGTTGATCGTCAAAAAAGAAAAAATGGTATCTATAAAAAAAACATCGATCTCGCAAGGATTTTTAGAAACTACGAAGCTTCAAATAATAAACTTGAAACAAATATTAATTACTTAGGAATAATTGCTTTTTCAAATATTTTTGTTTGTCTTACTGGCTACCTTTTATTTAAGTCAAAAAAATAAAATAAATAAATAAAAGCATCTACTGAAGAAAGTGAAAAAAGAAAAAGAAAAAAAGAAAAAACATAATCTTGTTGAAGATGACAATCAATCGAGAAAATTAGAAGAAAAAAAAGTTACTTTTATCAAAAAGAAGCCTCTTTTTGATAAAGATGTAAATGATCCATCCGAAAGAGGGTGGGACTAAAAAGTTTAATACATTAGGTCGAGTTCGTAGCTAATTAAATAAAAGGGAATACCATGGGAAAAGGAAAAGACGCAAAAAAAAGTGAAAAGAAAAAACCTCTTAAAACAGCAAAAGAGAAAAAACAGGCTAAAAGATTGAAAAAACAAGGAAAAGAATAAAATTAAATTGATAAAAATTAAAACTGTATTACAAATATAAAACCTCACAATCGTGAGGTTTTTTGTAAAGCTCGTAAAATATTTAACCCCTTTTATCCACTTCTTTTGTATCTAGCTTGAACTATTATGGCGATAGTATTTCCAATATAACTAGGTGATTATCATTTAATTACCCCTTATATTTTTAATTTTAATGCTAGTTTATTTGTATCTTTGAGAATTATATAAAATTAAGTTTAGTTTTCTCTTCTTAAAGCTAGTTTTATGAGTGACATTTCACCGCTTAATTAATCAACTAAATAAACATTTTGGTATTATATGAGAAAAGAAAATTTTAGAAACATCGCTATCATTGCTCACGTTGATCATGGTAAAACAACTCTTGTGGATGCCATGTTAAAGCAAAGTGGTACCTTCAAAGCTCACCAGGAAGTGGAAGATAGAGTTATGGATAGTATGGATTTAGAAAAAGAAAGAGGCATTACGATTACTGCGAAAAATACTGCAGTCAATTATAAAGGCGTTAAAATTAATATAATGGACACACCTGGACACGCTGATTTTGGAGGAGAGGTTGAGCGGAGTCTTAATTTGGTAGATGGTGCATTATTATTAGTTGATTCAAGCGAAGGTCCATTACCACAAACACGCTTTGTTTTGAAGAAGGCTCTTGAAAGAGATTTTCCTATAATTTTAGTTATAAATAAAATTGATCGTGCTGATGCAAGAATTACTGAGGTTCTTGATGAGGTATATGATCTTTTTATTGATTTAGATGCAAATGATGAACAAATAGATTTTCCAGTCTTATATACTAATGCTAAAGAAGGTATTGCTCATAAAGAACTAGAAAGTAAATCTGATGATCTAGAGCCTTTATTCGATACAATTCTCTCAAGAATTGAAGGACCTATCGCCGACGATAAAAAGGTCCCACAATTTTTAGTGACAAATCTTGATTATGATCATTATGTAGGTCAAATTGCAATTGGAAGATTGAATAATGGTGTTTTACAAATGAATTCTTCTTATGCTGTTTGTGGCGAAAAAGGAATAACTCACCATCAAAAATTTTCAGCATTATATACTTTCAAAGGATTAAAAAAAGTACCTGTCGATTCATTAGAAGCAGGTGATATTATTGCATTAGCTGGTATTGATAATATATCAATTGGAGATACGATTTCTAGTAATGAAAACCCAGATCCCTTGCCTAGAATAGAAGTAGATGAACCTACAGTTTCTATGCTATTCTATATTAACAATAGTCCTTTTGCGGGAAAAGAAGGAAAATATCTTACTACAAGACACATAAGCGAACGCTTACAGAAAGAAATTCTTAGTAATGTATCTCTTCAAGTTCATAATACAGATCGTACTGATGTATTTGAGGTTAGAGGAAGAGGTGAGCTTCAAATGGCTATTTTAATTGAGACAATGAGGCGAGAGGGGTATGAATTTATGGTCTCAAAACCTCAAGTTATAACTTTTGAAAAAAATGGGAAGAAGATGGAGCCAATGGAAAAAGTTTTCTTAGATATTCCTGAGGACAAAGTTGGTGTAATTACAGAAAAATTATCAGCAAGAAAAGGGAAAATGACCAATTTACAAAACCATGGCAGTGGTCGTGTTAACTTAGAATTTGCAATTCCTTCAAGGGGTCTTATTGGTTTTAGATCACAATTTATGACAGATACTCAAGGTGCAGGTATTATGAATAAATTATTTGATGGTCACGAACAATGGTTTGGTCCAATACCACAAAGAAATACAGGTGCATTAGTTTCTGATCGAAATGGAAAAGTTACTACCTATGCATGTATTGGAATGGTTGATAGAGGTGAAATGTTTATAAATGTAGGTACTGATGTCTATGATGGAATGATTATTGGAGAACGAAATAGAACCGAAGACTTAAATGTAAACATAACGCGCGAGAAAAAGCTTACAAACATGAGGGCCTCTGGTTCTGATAACACTGTTACACTCCGCCCCCCAAAACAATTATCTTTAGATCAATCTTTAGAATTTATTGCAGAAGATGAACTAGTAGAGGTTACTCCACTATCAATAAGACTACGTAAAATGGAACTAGATCAATCAAGAAGAGCTTCTTTGAGGAAGAAAGAAAAATACAGTTAAGTTTTTCTGCTGGGCTATATTGCACAGCTCTTATTATTAATTTAATAAAGTAGCAAACATTTGCTATTATATTGTTTAATATGCAGACACAATCCCCGCCATTAATTAATAACTACTAAAAGCTGAATAAATATGACACAAATAGAAAAGAAAAATCCTAAAAGTACCTTCTCTAATTTTTCAATAAAAAAAGAAATTTTAAAAGCAATCAAAGAATTAGGCTTTATAAATCCAACTCCAATTCAAGATAAAGTTATTCCAATACTTATGAAATCTGGACAGGATTTGATTGCCACCGCGCAAACAGGCACAGGGAAAACAGCTGCTTTTGGATTACCTATTTTATCTCTTACAAATGAAAATAACCCGAAGACTCAAACTTTAATACTTTGTCCAACTAGGGAATTATGTATTCAAATTTCAAAAGATTTAAAAAATTATTCAAAGTTCTTAGATAACATAAATATAGTTCCTGTGTATGGTGGAGCTAAAATTGATACACAAATGAGAGCCTTAAAAAAAGGAGCTCAAGTTGTTGTTGGAACACCAGGGAGGACAAAAGACCTTATTAAAAGAAGAAAGTTATCGATAGACTCTATTGATAGAGTCATTTTAGATGAAGCTGATGAAATGCTTTCTATGGGGTTTAAAGAAGATTTAGAATCTATTCTATCAAAAACACCTAAAGAAAAGCAAACTTTATTATTTTCAGCTACAATGACGAAAAAAGTTAAAGAAGTAACTAAAGGTTACATGACTAATATAAAAGAGATTTCTGTTGCTAGAATGAATGTTGCTTCAGAAAATGTTAAGCATGTTAATTATATTGTTCAGGCTCGTGATCGATATGAGGTGATTAAGCGAGTTTCCGATATGAATCCTGATATATACGGTATTGTATTCTGCCGTACAAGAAGAGAAACAAAAGATGTCGCTAATAAACTGATGAATGACAATTACAATGCAGATACGCTGCATGGTGACTTATCTCAAGCTCAAAGAGATGATGTTATGAACAGGTTCAGAAAAAGACAAATTCAAATTTTAGTAGCAACAGATGTTGCAGCTAGAGGATTAGATGTAAATGATTTAACTCATGTTATAAATTTTAATCTTCCAGATGATTATGAAACATACATCCATAGAAGTGGACGAACAGGAAGAGCAGGAAAAACTGGAATTTCTATTGCAATCATTCATGGAAGAGAAACTCGTAAGCTAAAAGAAATTGAGAGGAAACATGGTATCTCATTTAAAAAAGAACTTGTTCCTAATGGTGCTGACATATGTAAGAATCGTTTATATTCTTTAATTGATAAAATTGAAAAAGTAAATGTTGATGAAAAACAGATCGAGCCTTTTTTACCCTATATCTATGAAAAATTAGATTGGTTAGATCGTGAAAAATTGATAAAACATTTTGTTTCAGCAGAATTCAATCGATATTTATCTTATTATAAAAATTCTGCAGATATCAATTTTGATGGATATTCAGAAAGTGATTCTAAATCAAGAGGTGGAAATAGAAATAGAAGCCGAAACAGAGGAAGAGGTCGTGGCAGAGGAAGAGGTCAAAGCAGTTTTAGAGGAAATAAAAGCAAGGGCAGAAATGAAGGTCGTCCAAGGAGAAGAAAGAAGAATAGTAATAAGAGCAATTCTAAATAACTAATGATCTATTCATTTAAGCCTTTAGAAAATCTTCTTTTTTTAATCCTATCAATTTTTCGATCCCATTAATTAAATCTAAATATCCCTTACCTACTATAATAACTGTTGGGCCTAATACAGCAATATAGCTAACCCAAGTCATTGTAGATACCTGTTCATTGAATATTGAATCACCAGGATTAGCGGTTACTATGATAGATGCTAATATAAATTGAATAATAGAACTTATAAAAAATCCTGTAACAAAATAATAACCTGCTCTGGTTGTGAGACTTTCAATTTTTTTAAGATTTTCGGAATTTTGATTTTCCTTAATCTTTTCAACATTAAATAAGGCTTCATTTAAAATCATTTTATCGAATGTTCTTTTTTTGAACTTGCTTAGAAATATTAAAAAGGTTCCGATTACCAGTGGCATTAGTCCTTCTTTTAAAATGAATGATGTTCTGGTTAAGCCATATTTTTCTCCAAAGATACCAATGCCTCCTGTTAATAGAACGTTTAGGAAACCTAATATTGAAATAAAATTGACATTCTTACGATTATATAAATCAAAAAAGAAGTACATAAAAGGGAAGAGTAAAGCGATAAGAAAAGTAAAAGCTTGAATTTCTAAATAAAAATATTGATTGTAATCCTGTAACCAGTTTTCACCATTTTTTAAAATTATAACTGGAAAGAAGATATTTGCGACTAAACTTACAAGAGGGTTTTCTTTGATATTTGTCTTTTTTAAAACTTCACTCATTTCAGCCCTTTTTAATTCAAATTTTGCTAATGTTATTTAGACAATAAACTTAAAAATACTATTTACTTTTTAATAACTATTTAACTTAGTTTGACAGTGTTAATTAAAATTTTAAGTAAAATTATAGTTTTAGGTTGATAACTATTTATCTAGACTTTTTTAATGGAATTATCTAAAGGAAATTGACTTTTTCACAATACACTATAATTAAAAATTTCAAGTTAGTGAACTCTGGTTTTATTGTTTTTATAATCTTTAATTGGAAGATATTATCAAATTGGTATTTTGATTATTCTCACATAAAATATTTTTTGATTAATGATAAATTTTTAGAGACTATAGCCATTTTACTTTTTAGTTTTGTTTTTTATATCTTCTTTTTATCTGTTTTTATTGTAGCTATAAATTCAATAATAAAATTATTTAAAAGTTTTATTTAATAAATAATTTTAATTTAATCTAAGAAACATTATTAGATATACTTAATCACCTACAACACTTTTATAATTATCTGGATCTGTCGCACCTTCAGTATTAAATAATAAAACAGTAGACATTTCATCTAATCCAATTTTTTCTTTAAAATCAAAATACTGTTTATTTTCGCATAATTCTATTAAAGCGGCTAATGCACTTGCACCAGATTCACCTGATTCTATCCCTTTATCATTTTTAAGAGGATTTGCAAAAACATTCATAGCTCTTTCAGATAAAGTATCCGATATAGAAATAGATCCAACTAAATTGTTAGATAGAATATTCCATGCTAAGAACGAAACTGACCCACAGTCTAAACCTGCCATTTTAGTTGATTTCTGATTATGAACAGAAACTTTTTTTCCTAAACGAATTGACTCAAATAAACAATTAGCTGAATGTGGCTCAACACTTATAAAATATGGAATATTTTTCCACTTATTTTTTATGTAGTAAATAACAGACGCTGCCCAGCTTCCTACTCCGGATTGTAAAATTACTAAATCTATTTTTTTATTATTTATTTGTTTAGTTATCTCATGTACCTGAGTCCAATATCCCTTCATTATATCTAGAGGGATTTTTTCATAGCCAAGCCAAGCAGTATCTTGAATTAAGCACCAGTTTTTTCTAGTAGAATCTTTACTCGCCATCTCCACAGCATCATCGTAACTCTTATCAATTACAATAACTTTAGCTCCTTCTGATTCAATCGCACTCACTCTAGCCGAAATTGTTCCTTTTGGCATGTATATTATTGCTTTTTTATTCAGTTTTTTTGCCATCCATGCAACCGCACGGCCATGATTTCCATCTGTAGCGGTACAAAATGTTTTAATTCCTGGATTATTCGTTATTTGTCTAGACATTGCATAAGATGCCCCAAGTGCTTTGAATGCATTAAGTCCAAAACGATGACTCTCATCTTTTATTAATAATTCTTTTATTCCTAGGCTTCTAGCCAGATTTGGTAATTTAACTAGTGGTGTTTGCTGATTCATTATTTTTGAATGAAATACGCTAATTTCTTCAACCTCGGAATGAATATCTTTCTTTAAATGAATTTCATTTTTAAAATTCTTATTAACTTCTAATTTTAAAGACATATAAAACCTAATTGAATATGATGTTTTCTAGATAGAGCGATGATTTGATCGAAGATAAAAAAACCAAATAGACATCCTAATTAAGGATGAAAAGATAAATACTACATGTATTGGTGTTAGTCTTTCAATAACTCCGCTAAATATTTGAAAATCATATTTAGTTAATAGACCCCCTAATATTCCTCCTAAAAAAATAAATATACCTCTATAGAAAACTCTTTTTGAAGATAATTTGATCATATTTTTCCCACGCATATGTTCAAATAAGCGATTATCCATTGCAAGTGCCCTACCACTGAACATTAGAGATGCCAATGATGCAATAACTAGAGAAGCCGGAAGCTTGAGTTCATTTGGTAAAAAGTATGTCAATACCCAAAATAAAGGGAATATCGCAATAGTAAAACTTGTCCATCTAATTGTGGTAAACGTACCAAGCTTATCAATCTGCTTTCCCCAATACCTAAGACTAAATAATCCCAACACTTGACTAACATTTATTAAAATTGCTAATTCAATATAATTAAAATTTTGTTCTCTTAACCAAAAAACCATCATCAAGGGACCCGAAATATTAAAAGAAAATTCTGATAAGGAATCATATGTAATAAATTTTTTAATATTCAAAAATTGCTTTTCATTTAAATTTATATTTTTTTCTACTTCTTGAACTTCCTCATAGGGTGGCTCGAATTGTTTAAATAAATAACTAATGGATCCAAAATTTGCAATAAACCCGATTGTAAATATGATTCCAAAACCAATCATTGGATTAGAATCATTATATGCATTTAGAATGGTTCCAGCTAATAAGGATGAAATGAGCATGAATATTCTGACTACTTGAGACCTATTACCAAAATAACGACCTCGAACTCTACTAGGCACTAAATATCCCATCCAAGATGTCCATGGTGAAATCTGAGATATAGCTATAATAAAGTAAAAACAGAGAAAAGTTAAAAACATGTAAAAGTTATCTGTTTTTACACCAAAATAGAATATCACGGGAATAAGCATATTTTGAAATATTTTTAATATGACTAAAAGGATTTTTCTGGATCTTAATAAATGGAAAAATGTGTTAGCGTAATTCTGAAAAATAGAACCAATAAAGATAGGCAGAGTCGTAAGAATTGATATTTCATAACTAGAGTATTTTAAAAATTCAAAAAATGCACCGAAATAGGTTTCCACAGAACCATACATTACAGCCCACCAAGATCCCTCGATTGTAGATGTCTTTAATGATGATCTTATAGTTGTAGTTTTTCGGTTGCTAGGCATAGAGAGTCAATCTAAATAATGTTTATTGTTATTTAATTTAGTCTTTTGGAGTAAAAAGATTTTTGCCCTCAAACTTTTTTGTTCCATTAACATAGCTATAATATTTTCGACATTCACAAGATAAATATTCAATATCAATTGGATGAAATTTCCTTTTTGCTTCTGGCCAATATTCTTGTTGTAATAATATCATCTTATCACACGTTTCATCGTGGTTATTTAGTTGAAGGTGGTTTTGTAAAATATCTAAATATGCAATTGCGCCAATGCCAGTGGGAACATGGCTCTTTGGGCTTATTATATCGGGTCTAAACCATGCGATATCAATTACTGCCATAAAAATTGGGAAATCATTTTCCATCTTTAGTAATTTATTTATTTTATTGGTAGCAACAGTCGCATTTCTCTTTGACTCTAGCAGAGTATCTTTTATTCGTACTTTAATCTTATCGAAAAGAAAGGTTGCAGTATTAAGCCTATTACTCTTCACATTATTCCAAACAACCGCTTCAACAGGGTATGCTGTGAGATTACACCAATTATTTTCTGCTAAAAGTCTAGCATTTAGTTTTTCTATCTTTGACAGGTCTTGATATGTAAGCTTGTCTAATGTTTCTTGTTTGTTGCACCAACGAGAAAAAAAAACTGCATGCACTAACTGAGTGAGGTCATCTTCCAATCCAGAACAAAACTTGATGATAGATTTACTTCCACGATCATCTTCTCTAAACACATTCAAGAACCTTCCACTTTGAAAAATTGGATCTTTTGACCATGGTTTTAGAAAACCATTTTTACGGTTTTTTCTTATTTGCTCTCTCTCTCTGCAAAAATTAAAAAATGCTAGAACGGGATCATCTAATTTTAGACCAACTAAGGCATCTGCATATGGATTTTCAGGCAATATTTTTTATGACTATTTTTTTGTAAAATATAATGTTTTTCATAAATAAAAATTAACCTGATTCCTATTAATATATAACATTTTAAAAGTCATATCTCTGATAAAGGATTGGTAAATTTCACCAATTATATTTAATTAACTATCAACACTTAAATTATATGACAAATTTTAATTCTTTGGATGATTCTTTAAAAGAAAAGTTTAAATATGAGATAAATGATCTTGCGAAATCCTTTGGAGGTAAAAGTCATTTTCTCCAATTAATTGAAGAAATTCGATTAGAAAAACCTCATCCACTCATGTCTAAAAATTCTACATTTAGATTCAGACATGGGACAGTAAAATGGGAAAAAGTATTGTACAGAGATAAAGTACACCTTTTAATTGATCTTCTCAGAAATAACATTAACGATGGTAACCTTATGTTTGAAAAAGGTAATAAAAGATATAAAGCAGTATTGAACCTTTTGAGAACTCTTGGGCCAATGAAATTCAAATTCAAACCAAAAAATAATAATGATGGGGAGGGATTTGTATTACGCCCATTAGAGTTAATTGATTCAAAAATAACTCGTATGAACTTTATGTTTGAGGTTGTTTTCTTTTTACCAACGCATGTTGTTAAACAAGTGTTTAATGGTCCAAAAAGATAGGAAAGAGATACTTTTTTATTTATAAACTAAGTAATATTAAATTTTAATTATATTTATATAAAGTATTAATTTAATCTTTTATATATGAATATCATCATGTCTATAGAGAAAAATCTAAGCTTTTTAAGACCAATTATATTTTAATACAAAATTATTATATATATGTTATAAAATAAGAATTGATAAAATAAAGACCATTAAAATTTGAATAAAACTGATAAGTATATAAATCTTCTTAACGCGGAGAAAAAAGCAAAAAAATTATTTGATGAAATTCTGCTTAAAAATTTTATAGAACCAGGAATCACTGAAAATAAATTAAGTTCAAAAATTCATAACCTTGCTTTTGATATGTTTGGTATTAAACAATATTGGCATAAGCGTATTGTTCGTTCTGGAATAAATACACTCTGCCCCTACAAGGAGAATCCAATTAATTTAGTAATACAAAAAGATGATATTCTTTTTTTAGATTTTGGCCCAATTTTTGATGGTTGGGAGGCTGATCTGGGACGAACGTACGTTTTGGGTAAGGACCCCATTAAACTAAAACTTTTAAATGACGTAGAAGAATGTTGGCATATTACACACAGTTACTTTAATGCTAATAAAAATATGACTGCATCCGAATTATATAAGTTTGTTTGTAGTTTAGCAGAGAAACGTTCTTGGGAATTTGGAAATGAGCATTCAGGGCATCTTATTGGAGCTTTTCCACATTCAAAAATTGATGGAGATAATTTTGAAAGTTATATTCACCCTAAAAATCATTTAACATTAAAAGGTGAAAATAAAAATGGTGATAAATTAGAATGGATTCTAGAAATTCATTTTATTTCACAAAAATATAACTTTGGTGGATTTTTTGAACAACTATTATTTGAAAAATAAATAAGGATGAGTTAATTAATTTTTAAGATATTTCTTTGAGTGATGAAATATAAATAAACGTGTTATACCTAAGATGATACATAAAAATAAAATTATGAAATCCTTAGGCCAAATACCTGAATTTAAGATATTAGAAAAAAAAGAATTACTATGGCTTGAAAGCCAGCTTAACAGTAAAAGGATTTTAGCTGGAAAAACAATTTCACATCAGGGTGAAATTAATAATGACATCATTTTTCTAAATGATGGTATCCTTTCCGCTGTTTATAGTACTGATAAGAAAATTCATATACGGGATTTTTACTTCAGTGGTAATTTTTTTAGAGATTATCAAAGTCATTCAAATCAAGAACCATCAAAATTTTCAATTAAAGCTGTTACCAATTCGGTTATTCAAATAATAACTTATGAAAAGTTGAATGAAATTTTTGCGCGTTTACCGATAATAAAATCTATTTCTGAAGACCTTGATAAAATTGGTTTCATGAATATTTCAAAGAGATTTGAAACGATGTTAATTCTAAATCCCGAAGAAAGATACCTTGAATTAATTCGAGAAAGGCCGTTTTTATTAAATGAAATTCCTCTTATATGATCGCGTCATATCTAGGAGTAACTGATGTCGCGTTAAGTAGAATCAGAAAAAGAATTTCGAGACCAAATCACTCTCTTAAGTAAGGAATTTGATTAACTGTAGTTTTCTCTTTCTTGAAG
>ENA-ORDA01001450-ORDA01001450.1-marine-metagenome-genome-assembly--contig:-NODE-1450-length-19976-cov-4.358611_pt1 | contig 19976 bp, 21 predicted proteins | sample MGYA00237778_ERZ508506 | MGnify/ENA primary metagenome ERZ508506 (study PRJEB26177, sample SAMN06267891) | marine metagenome | isolation source: Monterey Bay, California, USA | place: Pacific... | reverse complement strand
AAAAGGCAAATCGATGACGACCGCTAAATCTCTCGCCACGCCTAGCACACTCAAACAATCGGCCCGATTTGGCGTCAACCCAATTTCAATCAAACGATCATCAAGATTGAGATACTCTTTAATGTCTGTGCCAACCGGCGCGTCAGACGCCAGCGCTAACAGCCCATCGTGATCCTCTGAAAGCGTAAGCTCAGCAGCGGAGCACAGCATGCCTTGTGATTCAACGCCGCGGAGTTTGGCTTTCTTAATTTTCACACCACCGGGTAGCTTGGCGCCAGGCTGCGCCAAAGGCACCTTCAGACCCACCTCAGCATTGGGCGCGCCACAGACTATTTGTACGGTATCGCTCCCAGTGTTCACCGAGCAAACCTTGAGCTTGTCAGCATCAGGGTGTTGCTGAGCAGCGACAATCTCTGCCACGACCACACCACTCAACCCCTCGGCCAGCGCCGTCACTGCATCGACTTCGAGACCGGCCATCGTTAAACGATGCGCTAGCTCATGGGAACCCAGATCAGGGTTCACCCACTCACGGAGCCAACTTTCAGATAAAATCATGGGGCCGCCTCATCGAAACTGAGAGAGAAAACGAAGGTCGTTTTCAAAGTTCAATCGCAGATCTCCAATGCCGTAACGCAACATCGCCAGACGCTCAACACCCATGCCAAAGGCGAAGCCAGGAAATTGCTCTCCATCGATACCACTCATTGCGAGCACGCGCGGATGCACCATCCCGCAGCCCATCACTTCGAGCCAACCAGTTCCACTGCAAATACGACAGCCCTTTCCCGCACACTTTACGCACTGAATATCGACCTCTGCAGAGGGCTCTGTGAAAGGGAAGTAAGAGGGCCTAAAGCGCACTGCCAAATCATCCTGCTCAAAGAACGCAGCCAAAAATTGCTGGATAATGCCTTTCAGTTGACCAAAGTTCACATTGTGGTCGACTAACAACCCCTCTACCTGATGAAACATGGGCGAATGGGTCAAGTCAGAATCACATCGATAAACCCGTCCTGGGCAAATGACCCTAATGGGGGGGGCTTGACGCTCCATGGTGCGCACCTGAACACCGGAGGTATGGGTCCTTAACACATGATTATCATCAACGTAAAAAGTGTCATGCATCGCCCGCGCCGGATGGTGCGCTGGAATATTGAGCGCTTCGAAATTGTGATAATCGTCTTCGACCTCAGGCCCCTCTACGACATCGAAGCCTAGGGTGGCAAAAAACGCCGCCATGCGTTCTATAGTGCGCGTAATCGGATGCAACGAACCGGTTTGCTCACCGCGGCCTGGTAACGTCACATCAAGGCGTTCGTTGGCGAGTTGTTCGGCGAGCGCAGCCGACTGTAGTACCTGTTTGCGCTCACTGATCAAACTGTTGAGATGCTGTTTTAAGGCATTGATTTCAGCGCCCGCCTTCGGCCGCTCGCTTGCGTCTAACTGCCCCAGCGACTTTAACAAGTCAGTCACGCGGCCTTTCTTTCCCAGAAGCTCTACCCGCAATTTCTCCAGCGCAGAGGCATCTTCAGCAGAAGAAATCGCAGTGGTGGCTTCCGCTTTTAAGGTATCAAGAGCTTGCATCGGCTTCCCAGTACAGGTTGATTCTTTGGCGCGTCCACACGAAAAAGGGAGACCATCGCCTCCCTCATCGTGACTCAATCAATAACAGAATACGCCAATCAAGCGGCCAATGCCGTGCGGGCACGTTCTACTACCGCAGCAAATGCCTCTTTGTCATAGACGGCGAGATCTGCCAGGACTCTTCGATCCAGCGCAATCTCTGCGCGCTTCAGCCCGTTGATCAGCCGGCTATAGGTCAAGCCATTGGCCCGAGACTGTGCGTTGATGCGGGTAATCCAAAGCGCTCTGAACTGACGCTTTCTCTGTCGTCGATCGCGGTAAGCATACTGCCCCGCTTTCGTCACCGCTTGTTTAGCAACCCGAAATACTCTTGATCGGGCGCCATAATAGCCTTTGGCTTGCTTCAATATTTTTTTATGACGACGATGCGCCGTCACACCACGTTTTACGCGAGGCATAGGTCAGTACTCCTGAAAAAGATAAGCGTTATTTGGCGCGCAGCATGCGATCAATCAAAACCTCATCCGATTTATGGATCATCGAGGTTCCTCGCAACTGACGCTTACGCTTTGTGGTCATTTTGGTCAGGATGTGGCTTTTATGAGCGCTTTTGCGCTTATAACCACCTGCCGTCTTTTTAAACCGCTTGGCGGCCCCGCTGTGAATTTTTGCTTTCGGCATAGTTACTACTCCGCATTGGCACGCATCGATTCAATCGACCGTGGTTGGCTTAATCGGAGGTTAGGGCATTCACGGGCCACTAACTCCGCTTTTTAACTCTGTTTTCACTAACTCCGTTTTTTAGGGGCGATCACCATGATCAACTGCCGACCTTCCATCTTTGGAAACTGCTCGACAGTGCCCAACTCACTCAGATCGACCTCTACTCGCTTCAGTAGCTCCATGCCGATTTCCTGATGAGCCATTTCACGTCCGCGGTAACGCAACGTGACTTTCGCTTTATCGCCGTTCTCTAAGAAGCGCACCAAGTTCCGTAACTTGACTTGGTAGTCTCCCTCTTCTGTCCCGGGACGAAACTTCATTTCCTTTATCTGGGTGCGCTTGGCTTTCTTACGCTGAGCTGCCTTTTGCTTTTTAGACTCAAAGACATGCTTTCCGTAGTCCATGACCTTGCAGACCGGCGGGTCGTTCTCCGCCATCATGACTAGGTCCATGCCCGCTGCTTCTGCAGCCGCCTGAGCCTCGGCATTAGACACGATACCTACCTGCGTACCATCAAAATCAACCAGCCGTACTTTCTCAGCCGTGATCTGATCGTTGGTCAGTGCCTTTTTACTGCTGCTTTCGCTCTTAATATTGCCTCTCTCCCATCACGGTTTTACTGCTGGAGGCTAACAACGACATGACATCAGACAATCGGGCGCTTGCTCCAGTTAAACAGGGACGGGAGTTTACTGCCCGAAAGGAGGATTCACAAGCAAAAAAGACGGGGTCAATAAAGGCTTTCCGACGTCCTGTCATCAACAAGCACTAGCGAAGGTCGGCCGCGCGTGATCATAGACTACCAGCGCACCGACACCCAAACCATCAGAGCCCGGAGAATGTGTCGGCGGTCATTAAATTAGAACGGCCCCTGGCACCTTGAGCATCATCCCCTTCGCCTAGGGCACGCATCCAATCACGTGGCGTACAATCAAAGCGTCGCTGGAAGAAACGACTGAAATTACCCGACGTTGCATAGCCCAGCTGCTCAGCGATCATTTGCATAGGAAAAATAGCGCTCTCAAGCAGCGGCAAACAGACGTCCGCTCGAACATCATCGACCATGTCAGAAAAACGGCAGGAAAGCTCCCGTTTGTACCTGCGCTGCAAGGTGCGCTTATCGCAGTTCATGTTATGGGCTATGTTCTCGAGATCGCAGTCACCGGTTGCTAAGTGTGTTTTGATCCAACTGCAGGTCTCATTTCGCAATAACTGCGATGAGGATTGCTCTCGATACCGCGCTAATTCGGCTTCAACCTGAGGCGGGTTGTCCACGTCTTGATTTTTCAGTGGGTTCGGAAGCAACAAACAAGAACGGGGAATCAATACCTCGGTTTGGGTTGCGCTGCGCTCGATGGGTATGCCCACAAATTGACTCGGCCAGTCGGCACCGACCTGCGAGGGCTTAAAGCGCAGGACCGTTGGCTTAAAACTGTCGCCAAGCAAATCTCGGAAACCAGCACAAAATTGCAACATTCCCATTGCTGCCATCTGCTCAGACTGCCTGACAGATACCTCTGCAGGTCGGTCAACCCAGATGGCAAATGACACATGGTCACCGCGCACGCTAGGTGTCCAATAAATCGGCTGCGCATGCAAGCAATTAAAGGTCAGTAGTACTTTGAGGGCGTCAGACACCGTATCTGCACCCTGCATCATTGGCATCATCAAACCGGCACAATGCTTGCCCTGAATCTCAGCGAGTCGCAGCATCGTGACATCTGACTCGACACAAAGCCCATCGAACAAAGTCACCACGTCCTTCAAATGGAGCATCGGCGTCAAATGATGTTCAAAAACAGCCGACTCCACCACATCGACGCAGCGCCGGGTGAAAGCAGTATTAGGTGCAAGACTGTTGGCACCCCAGATAGCTGAGGTGCTGACTGAGTACCCCATAGTCCTTACGCTTGCCTCTCTTTGATTAACAGCACTGACTTGATCACCAGCACTTAACCGCCAAACTTAGCACATCCAAAGAGGCCTTTCCGCCTCTAAATCGACATTTGTTGGCGTAAAATACCCTGCCATACTGGCAGGGGTGCCCAGTGCTTGGGCACTCAGGCATACTGCGCGGGACTTTGCGCTGTAAGGGTTTTACTATGTTTCTCGGCCTCAATTCGGGCAAAACCAATCGGATTCACCCCCTCAGCGCCCTCGGCACGCTGCGTGGAAACTGCAGCACTGCGTTGCTGCAACGCGCTAGCAAGTTACTGAGCATGTTTGTATTGCTCGTCCCCATGGGCGTCACACAAAGTCTTGCCGCAGAGGTCATGTCCATTATCAGCATTGAGTACGGCACAGTGGCGACGTACCACCGTGTTGAGTGGGATCATCCCCAGCTGCCCATTAATATCCTGCGCGGCGCACCACCGGCTGCCGTTGGGGACGGTACAGCTGCGATAACTGCTGCCAACTCATCAGACTCAAGCCAAACGCTAACGGAGGATAGAAACGATCTCACTGGACAGGATGTACCGGAGACACTCCCCGCTGTCCTTTACGAGATCGATCTGGGAGAGCAAGGCATGGTTTCGGTCATCAGCGCCCAACTCAGCGTCAAACCCGGTCACTGTGCAGCCATCGAGCGGGGGCAGGGCTATTTAAATTTGCGCAGAGTCCATCCTGAATTTTGCAATCCAGCTAATCAACCCCTCACGCCCCCACTCACGAGATACCATCGGGACATCGCAACGCTGTGCCAAACGACAAAAAATCAGCCGACTCAGGCAGACAAGGTGGACGAGACTGCTCGGCATATCGCTCAAGTGAGCATGCTGTGCGACGGGTGATGCTTGTCACTACCCGTCACCACTTATCAGTTGCTGATCAGGTAGCGTGATCGCGACCCTTGCGTCCTTCTGCTACCGCTAACGTCCCCAAGAACTCATCCAGCGAGAGGGTGCCCAAGTCCTGGCCATGACGGGCACGCACCGACACGCTACCGGACTCCATCTCTTTATCGCCAACCACCACGACATAGGGCACCTTGCCCATCTCTAGCTCACGGATCTTAAAGCCGATTTTTTCATTGCGTAGATCCGTCTCGACGCGATAACCCGCTTCTTGAAGCTGCGCCGCAACCTGGCGAGCGTAGTCTGATTGCTTGTCGGTGATATTGACTACTACAGCCTGACGAGGTGCCAGCCAAACGGGAAACGCGCCCTCATAGTGCTCAATCAATATGCCAATAAAGCGCTCAAAAGAGCCCAATACCGCGCGGTGAAGCATCACCGGGATTTTGCGGCTACCGTCCTCAGCAACATATTGCGCATCCAGACGACCCGGCATCGAAAAATCCACCTGAATCGTGCCCAGCTGCCAGACCCGACCAATACAATCCTTCAAAGAAAACTCGATTTTGGGACCATAAAAGGCGCCCTCTCCGGGCAGCTCTTCCCATGGCAAACCCTGCGCATTCAGCGCCTCGGCTAAAGCCGCCTCAGCGCGATCCCAATCCTCATCGGTGCCCACTCGCTGGGGTGGCCTCGTCGAAAGGCGATAGATCACTTCGGTGAAACCAAAGTCCGCATAGACCTCGTGCAACATGTCAATAAACTGCGACACTTCGGGCTGTATCTGTTCCTCTGTGCAAAAAATATGGGCATCGTCCTGCGTAAAGCCACGCACACGCATAATCCCGTGCAGTGAGCCGGAGGGTTCATTGCGATGACAACTGCCAAACTCAGCAAGGCGCAAGGGCAGATCACGGTACGACTTGAGTCCCTGATTGAAGACCTGTACGTGGCAGGGGCAGTTCATCGGTTTGACCGCAAACTGGCGCTCTTCAGTCTCTAACGTAAACATCCCCTCAGCAAACTTATCCGCATGACCGGAGCGTTGCCAAAGGCTTATATCCACAACCTGAGGCGTTTTGATCTCTTGGTAGTCGTAAGCGTGCTGCTTCTCACGCATGTAGCGTTCGATGGTCTGATAAATGGTCCAACCAGCAGGATGCCAAAACACCATGCCCGGCGCTTCTTCCTGAGTGTGAAACAGGTTGAGTTTTTTGGCGATCTTTCGGTGATCCCGCTTCTCGGCTTCGGCGATGCGATTGAGATAGGCTTTTAACTGCTTCTTATTGGGCCATGCGGTGCCGTAAATGCGCTGTAACTGCTGATTATTCGCATCGCCGCGCCAATAAGCCCCTGCCACCTTAGTCAATTTAAAGGCCTGCAATTTACCCGTACTGGGTACATGGGGACCGCGACACAAGTCCATCCACTCACCCTGCCGATAGATCGAGATCTCCTCGTCCTCGGGCAAGTCCTCGATGATTTGGACTTTATAATGCTCCCCCATGTTGCGGAAGATTTCGATCGCTTTATCGCGCGGGGCCACAATCCGCTCAACGCTCAAATCGTCGGCGGCGAGCTCGACCATGCGCGCCTCAATTTTATCGAGATCCTCGAGCGTAAAATTATGACCTGATGCAAAATCGTAGTAGAAACCATCCTCGACCGTTGGACCAATCGTGACCTGAGTGCCGGGAAATAATTGCTGCACGGCTTGCGCCAGCAAATGGGCGGTTGAATGCCGGATAATCTCGATCGCTGCGTCGTCTCGATCAGTCACAATACTGAGGGAAACATCACCATTTATGACATAAGACGTGTCGACCTCGCGACCATCAACGACCCCAGCGAGCGCGGCCTTCGCGAGGCCGGCGCCAATGTCTGCGGCAACACCCTGCACGCTAATTGACGCATCAAAGTTGCGTTGGGAACCGTCAGGAAGGGTAATAACAGGCATAAGCACTCCTTATCCAGTGGCGGCCGTTACCAGAGGCCGCGTGCGAAGGCGTGAAGTGTGTCAGAGCAAGGCTAAAATGCAATGTGCAAAGTTACGAGGCGACTCGAGCGGAACGCTCACAACCAAGTGGCTCCGCGGGCACCGCTAGTGTCTATCTGACAAATGCGGCCTGTTTCAATTCAGTGACCACATCCCGCAGCGACGCTGCCTCTTCGAACTCCAAGTTTTTAGCGTGGTCGAGCATTTTTTGCTCAAGATCCGCAATCTTTCGTCCCAACGCCGCCGGACTCAGGTTCACATCAGCCGCCAATGCCGCGAGATCACCCGCTGCGGCACGACCTTTGCCCCCTTTTGCTTTGGTGGGCATTCGTCGCGCCCCCTCGAGGATATCCTGTACTGATTTATGAATGCCTTGAGGCGTAATATTGTGCGCTTTGTTGTGGGCGATTTGCTTTTCACGCCGCCGCGCAGTTTCTGCAATGGCTCGGGTCATAGAGCCTGTCTCTCGATCCGCATAGAGAATCGCACGGCCATCGATGTGCCGAGCAGCGCGGCCCATTGTTTGAATCAGAGACCGATCACTGCGCAAAAAGCCTTCTTTATCCGCATCCAAAATAGCAACCAACGAGACCTCGGGCATATCGAGGCCCTCTCTCAACAAATTAATACCGACCAGCACATCGAACTCACCAAGACGTAAATCACGGATAATCTCTACTCTTTCTACCGTATCAATATCAGAATGCAGATAACGTACCCGAACTTTGTGATCAGCAAGAAACTCAGTGAGGTCCTCCGCCATGCGCTTCGTTAGAGTAGTGACAAGCACTCGATCTCCCGCGGCGACGGTTGTATGAATTTCTGACAGCAGATCGTCAACCTGCGTTCTCGCCGGTCTGATTTCGACAGGAGGGTCCAGCAGGCCGGTAGGCCTCACGACTTGTTCTACCGTTTGGCCTGAGTGCTCTGCCTCATACGCTCCCGGGGTCGCCGAAACATAAACGGCTTGTGGACAAAGGACTTCCCATTCTTCGAATTTGAGTGGTCGATTGTCCAGTGCTGAGGGCAGCCGAAAACCATATTCCACTAGCGTCTCTTTGCGACTGCGATCCCCTTTATACATCCCACCAATCTGTGGAATGGTCACGTGAGATTCGTCGATTAAAACCAGCGCATTAGAGGGGATATACTCGAACAAGGTAGGCGGCGCCTCCCCAGGCGCTCGACCCGATAAGTAGCGCGAGTAATTCTCAATTCCCTGGCAATACCCCAGCTCTCGAATCATCTCAATGTCGTAGCGCGTGCGCTGCTGGATACGCTGCGCCTCGAGCAACTTTTCCTGCTCTTTGAGTTGCTTCACTCGCGCAGCAAGCTCCTCCTCAATGAGGTCAATCGCACCCAGCATCGTGTCTCTTGAGGCCACATAATGGCTCTTAGGAAAAATGGTGACACGTGGCAGGCGCTCCTCGATCGCGCCCGTCAGTGGGTCAAAAGAACAGAGATTCTCGATCTCCTCATCAAATAGCTCAATCCGAATGGCCAGCTCACCCGATTCGGCAGGAAAAATATCGATCACGTCGCCTCTGACGCGATAGGTCCCTCTTTTAAAATCGATGTCATTGCGTGTGTACTGGAGTTCAGCGAGCTGCCTCAGCACACCGCGCTGATCGATAATCTCGCCTCGTGAGAGGTGCATCACCATCTTGAAGTACGACTGGGGGTCTCCGAGTCCATAAATCGACGAGACTGTCGAAACGACCAAGCAGTCCTCACGTTCCAGCAGCGCCTTGGTCGCGGACAAGCGCATTTGCTCTATGTGATCATTAACCTGGGCATCTTTCTCGATAAAGGTATCGGACGACGGGACATAGGCCTCGGGCTGATAATAGTCATAGTACGAGACAAAATACTCGACGGCGTTGTGAGGGAAAAACTCTTTGAATTCGCCATAGAGCTGGGCAGCCAATGTTTTGTTGTGCGCCATGACAATGGTGGGGCGTTGCAGGGCTTGCACCATGTTGGCCATGGTGAACGTTTTTCCCGAACCCGTCACACCCAGTAAGGTCTGAGATGCCAGCCCCGAGTTAGCTCCAGCGATCAACTGCTCAATCGCGGCCGGCTGGTCTCCCGCTGGCGTATAGCTTGCTTGCAGTTCAAAAGGTCGCGTCACGGCCGGAAAGTTCGCTCAAAAGTTAAGGATAACGGATCTAGCTCCGAATAGGTTTGATTAGAGGTTGACGGCCCGAAAACGGCCTGTGTACACTTCGCACCTCTTTGAGAGACCCTTCCGTCTTAGCTCAGTTGGTAGAGCAGCTGACTGTTAATCAGCGGGTCGCTGGTTCGAGCCCAGCAGACGGAGCCATATTCAAAGTAGTACGTCCATGTGTATCAGTCACTGCGGTGGCTGTTATGCATGGCACTCCCCAACCCACTCCCCAAATTAGCAGTCAAAGATCTTCACTGTATCGGAGTTCTTTGGTGAGGCGCTTGCCGTATCTTCGCTGTCGACGTCTGGCCTTCGCGGGAGTTGCTCGCCATCCCTGACGCTTGTCGATGACTAACTCATCAAGGTCATCAGCTAAGGTAGCGCGCGTTCCGTCTGTTTCATAAGTTCGTCGTGACATTTTTAAACTATAGCCAATTAATGAATAACCAGATCGATGGCGACATGTTCTGCTAACTGAATTGATTTCGAAACATTGTCGCCACGCCCGTGGGCGGGGGTGCGGCTATCTTTGACGTCGAGCGGCGCCAGAGGCAATAGGGGTGTAGAAGGAACAAGGACTGAGCCGCCAACAAACTGCGTCTCGCCAAACTGAGCAACACCGAATATAAGCATACTGCGGGCGACAGCGTGTAAACCCTTTAAGCAGACACGTTAACTGACGGCTCAATCAACAGTCTCTCCATCCGAATGCACTGAGATGAGGATATCGTCAATCGCCCAAATCTCATCTCGAACCAGTTGGATATCATCATTGTTTTTCTGAACCGCTGAATAGATGTAATTCAACGTTCGCTCCATCTGTCTGATTTCGCTCTGCTGAAACAAAACGATTAACACCAACGCCAATAAAACTGCATTGCTCTTCACAAACTGCATAATGTTTAACCTTTATATTTGCGCGGGCATCTAAAATCCGCGTTTACGCTGCAACACAGCGTTCCCAAACCACATTTTAAAGCCTATGCAACCGCAATTCACTAGCGAATTGCCCCATAGAGAAAGGGTCGGCCTTTTTCATTCGCGGAAGGTGCTGCTCACCCAGCGGCACAGAGGCATTGGGGCTTTAACCCTTGATGGAGACCGCGACCAACTCAGTGGAAAATGAGTAAGATGGATAAGGCGCCTTCACAGTGGGCGCATTTCATAATTCAATCAACACGCAATGAACGATAAGGAGTTGACCGCAATGGAAAATCCAGATGGCAGAGGCACGTTGACGATCTCCAGAATGACGATCGAATCTGACAGCGTCTCATTTGACTTCGAGGGTAAGGTCGAGGGTTACGGCACGGTATTTGCCTCCCACACCCTCTCGTATATCGGCGAAGATCGATCTCGGGGTCGAGTTCAGGGTGAGGCCAGAACCTTTCTCGAGGACAACACCCTCATTAGCACCCCGCACGTGGGTACGTTTACTCGTGATGGATCCAGCGTCACCTCGTATTTTTCGGACGCTACCAATCAAGGGGTCGTCAATTTTGTTATCTGGGATATCGACATACTCACCAAGGCAGTAGCGGTAAGGTATTGGGAAGTGAAGTCCGCCTGAGGCACAGACTTCATATTCGATCACGGAGTAGCTTCTCTGAGGCGCCGAGGAACGGAGGGGGCGCTATTTTCAAAACCGCACTGTGATGCGGTTTTGTTAGCCCCCCTGGCTATTTAGCTCTCTTCATTAGTCGGCGTCCGTACCCGTGTCCTGATCTTGATCCGCCTCTGGCACACCACTCACTCCAGACACTTCAGTGCGCGCCTCGGTCGATCCCTCGTCTAGTGGCTCCGCCTCATCCGCGGGTACGCAAGCTACAGCAGGCTCGACTCGAATATCTCCCGTAGCCTGCCAACTGGGAACATGGTCGACGATCTCTGTATACCGGAGGGTCGCGTCACTCATTAGTGTTACTTGTAGGGCACGCCGCCTGATCTCTGGCGCGCCCCCGGCAGCAGAAATGCCAGGAGTATCCTTGGGTCGAAACAAAAACACATGGACGGGCTCGCCCAGCGGCAATGGTTTACTCGCCCCTTTGTCAGATGCCCTCACGCCCCCCAAAAACTGTTTTGCGCCGGGAATATCGTTATAGCTCGGGCATCCGTCACTGGCATCAAAAAACTTAAACTTACTATTGAATGACCCGCCTTCGATTGACACCCTCAAAGTGGCATTGTCCGCTAGTGAGGCGCCAGAACCACACATGAGCATCGCCGCCAGGCACCAACGAATCGTCTTACTATTACTTTGCTGATACCTCATTTTTCATCCCTCCGTCGACACTACCCAACCGTAAAATAAACCCGCTCGCACATCCACCCTCATCGCAACCACGTTGAACGACCCGTCATCCTCAAGCCCACCAGACTCTTCAAGCGCTCCGCTTCGCTTCTCTGGCTGGGAAAAAACTCCGACAGACCGCCACTGCCAGAGTGTACTCATTCTGACCGTGTGTGGTTAACTCATGATTAGGCGGGAGAGGAGACACACCGACTATGGATACCATTAGCTGGGATGAGTTTGCACGGGTAGAGTTGCGAGTCGGAACAGTCGTCTCTGCCGAGGTGTTCGAAAACGCGCGCAACCCCGCCTACATCCTACATATCGATTGTGGCGCAGAACTGGGGACCCTCAAGTCCAGCGCACAAATCACCGAACTCTATGAGCCCGATGACTTAATCGACCGACAAGTCGTCTGCGTCGTGAACTTTCCGCCGAAACAGATTGGCCACATCCAGTCTCAATGCTTAGTGACCGGTTTTCCTCAAGAAGACGGGTCTGTGGTGTTGATCGCGCCCGATCAACCCGTTGCGAATGGACTCCGATTGTCTTGACGTCGGTGCTGTCGATTTTTTTTGCGGCTAAACATCGTTCCAGATACAACGTCTGTTAGGCTGAGATCTTATCGAGCAGCGACGTGACGTGTTGTGTGTCCGCAACAGACTTCACCAGTGAAGAACACAAATTGACCATCGCCAACGGCGGTCTGCTCGCCCGCTCATAACACGCCAGTGCGGCACCTCGCTCGCCAACCCATTCCGCTAGCAGTGCCGGACTCACGGCGCCCGCCTCAGGCACTAACGTAAAATCAGCCAAGCTATTGAGGGTTTTCAACAGCTTCGGGCCAATCATCTGAGGAGCAATGCGGGTGGGATCCGCTCGGTCAATAATGGATTCGGATAAATAGGCGAGAAAAGCGAGCACGGGCGACGCCGATGTGAAGCCCATGAAAGCATTGTGAGGCGAACAATACGTGCGCCACCGACCTTGGGCATTCTTTTGCACCCAACACTCTTCGCCAAAAAAAGTATGCTCGCTGAGGGGGAGTTGCCATGATGAATCAAGACACAGCGAGTCGGCATCGATCCAAACAACTAGGCCACCACGCTGTGAGAGAACTGATTCAATCCAGCGCAATCGCGCTAGATCGGCCAAGATGGGGGTGCGACCCATCAACTTTTTTCGCCGCGCGGGCGCGACCCAATCAAACAGATCATCGGCAAGGGTTTCGTACCCATACCCCGATCTAACCGCCCATTGCTCCACTGACTCCATGCACCGACTGACCCAGACGGGTCGATCACTCGGTGCGGATTGTAAAATCGTCACGGTGTGCATGCAGGCTGCCCAACAATTTTAATCAAGGCCAAAATTATTTTCTAAACCTGTCACGACCGGCACATTAGGTGTGAGCGCACCGATCTGCCCCTCGCGACGCAACCAACGGGAGACAACATCCCATATCGCCTCACCCTGTGTTTTCTGGATCGACGCCCAACCTGCCACTTTATAAGTTTTATTCGCTTCGATCGGTTCACCGTTAAGTGATAAATTTGTAATGCGCGAACCGATCGATGCCAGGGGCGCAATGGCATACTGCAGCCCCCCTGCACGGACCATGTCACCACCTTGCTGGTAGTACGGGTCAGGATGAAAAAGGTTATCAGCCACATCCTCTAGCACTTGCTTAAGGCGAGCACCTGTCATTTCGGTCAACGTGACTTCGGGATAGGTAATCGCAACCTGGGACATCAAGTGCTCCATGGTCACGATGTCCCCCGGCAATAACGTGGTGCCCCAGCGAAAACCCGGAGATAGCGCGATCGGCGCGTCCATTTCTTCCATCAGCGCGTCACAAATCAGTTGATCCACACTGCCGTTGAAATTGCCCCGTCGATACAGCAGAGCATCAGTTTGTGCCAACGGTTCGTTCAGCTGAGTCAAAAAGGGCGCTCTGATGCGAGCAATTAACGCCTCCATGTCTGGATCGGGGGGCAGTAGCTCCGCAAAGACGGGCAACAGCTCGTAGGACCACTCTCGGATGCGTCCACCGCGCACCGCGAAGTCGAGTACGCCGATAAACTTGCCATTGGAACCGGCATTGGTCACTAAAGTAACGCCCCCGGGATTAGCGATCTCAAGCGCCCGAGGTAGCGCGTCGTGCGTATGGCCTCCCAAAATGGCATCAATACCGCTCAGGCGTGACGCCAACTTGATATCAGTGTCGGCACCGTTGTGCGACAGTAACACCACCACCTGCGCACCGGCTGCTTTAACCTCATTCACCTTTTCTTGCAGCTCACGCTCTTGGATCCCAAAAGTCCAGTCGGGCGTAAAGTAAGCGGGATTGGCGATAGGCGTGTAGGGAAAAGCCTGACCAATAATGGCGACCGGCACACCATTCATCTCTCGCAAGGTGTGGCTTGCAAAAATCGGGTCGCCAAAATCCATGTCCTTCACATTGTGAGCGATAAACTCGACCTGGCCCTTCAGCTCGTTATCGAGAATATCCATCACGCGCTCAGCACCTAATGTGAACTCCCAATGCCCAGTCATGATATCGACGCCCAGCAATTGGCTGGCATCGACCATATCTTGACCCTTTGTCCACAGCGCGGTGGCTGATCCTTGCCACAGATCGCCGCCATCGAGCAACAAGGCACCGGGCCGATCTGCTCGCAGTCTTTTTATCAGCGTGGCAATGTGGGAAAAGCCACCCACGCGACCGTACTGCGCTGCGGCGGCGACATAATCGAGGTGGCTTAGCGCATGCGCAGTGCGCGATCCTGGCGCGATCGTAAAATGCTTCAGTAACGCTTCTCCGACCAAGTGAGGCGGTCGATTGCGAGCCCCATGAACACCAATATTCACTGCGGGCTCGCGGTAATGCACAGGCAATAGCTGTGCATGCACATCAGTGATATGCATCAGGTGGACGTTGCCTACCGTGGGGACAGAATAAGGATCCGAGGGCGCCTCGGAGGTACGCGCTATCGAAGGTAACGGCAGCCCCGATGCGGCGGCAAGCGCCAACATCTGGTGGAACTCGCGCCGTTTAATGAGCGCTACTCGGTCCTTCGGCGGATTGATTCACCGATGAGTTTGGGTCTAACAGAAATGCCATAACATCCTTGAGTTGCTGTTCCGTCAAGATCTTTTGCGCGCCGAAGCGCGGCATATGCGAACACAGATTAAAGGCATGAGTATCCCACAACTTGGTCCAGGTATAACGCAGCATGGCCTCGGATTGGCCTCGCAAACCATATTGCGTCAACGAGGGCCCCAGCGTTCCGTACGCCACTTCTGTCGGTGCCAACTGGTGACAGGCGTAACAGTTACCCCCATTGGCAATACTCGGATCATCGTTAGACTGAAGGCCTCGTCCACTCGCAGCCACCGCTGAGCCGCGCTGCCAATCACCCAGAAAATTTCCGTCCTCTGGGAACACGACGGCATTTAATCGCTCCTGACGGAGGGCCATCGCGATGTCGTCGTCAACTCGCTTATCACGAGGCTGACTACATCGCTGTTGCAAGGGGTCCTGCTCCAACCTCATCAATGTCGCCTGACCGCTGTCTGAGAACGAAGCGTGTATCACGGACGCCAGATCTTCCGACACCGCTACCGGAGCGACTCCAATCCACATGACTAACGTCATCCTGTAAATCGTCGCCTTCATCGCTTTAACCCTGGCGCTGTCATGATGCCGCCCGTTGCATTGACCGCCATATACGTTTGCAACGCAATGCTCACCTCAGACCCAAATATCAGCCCTGGCCAACGCTGCTGCCGAAAGCAATCTTGAAGTCGCCAGCCCATCGTTCTCACCAATCCTTGTGACATGCGATACGCAGGCCAACTGCCATAAGCCTCAGCAACCTCGGTATGCTCTGTGAGGTTCGGTAACTGTTGCAGTCGTATTCGCTTGTTTGATTGTTCGTGACAAGTCGCACAAGAAAAATCATGCGGCCCCGCGCGATAAAAGAAAATCTCTTCGCCCATGGCATACATCGCTCGTTCTTTTGGATGCGCCTGTTCCGGCGCGATGGTCATGCCCTCGGACTCGGCCGCAAGCCAGGTTACCAATGCTTCCAACTCGGTGCCAAAATCGCCTCTCAGCGAGTAAGGCTTTGCTGCGATCACCTCGCGATCCCGGCCCTGCAGCGTCTCCATGCAGTAAAGCAATCGCGTCTCAATATCCATCACGCGGTCGGTATCGGCGAAATAACGCGGGAACTGGGCATAGGCACCTCGGGTGACGCCAGTACCCAGGCCAAGATCACACGCTTCCAGTGTCGCAGCGCTGGGACCCTGAGATTGGACCCAGAACTCCTCTCCCTCCTCGATCACGAAAATGGCAGGATTATCGTCGCCCATCAGATCCCGGTACTGATCAAAAATGCCCTCGTCAGCTAATGCGGGGACAACCATCAACAGCAACCACCACCGCGGTATCATCATCACAAAGCGATACAAAGTCATCGCATCATCGGATTGTCGTCTCACCCTCGCCCGTGCCTCCCTGGTTGTCGGTCCACACCACCCGCACAGCATCACCTGATTGACCGCCTTGAAAGCGCACGCCTAAAAAAGGATTGGCCGACACGGCGGCTCCCCAATGCGCCTGCATAACGGTTTGATCACCATGCAGTACCGCCACTTCTGTAATGAAGTGTGCAGGAATGGACTCCCCCGCCTGATCTTTGCGCATTCCCGTTTCCATGGGGTGACGCATCAACGCTTTGACCTCTGTCAGTTCGCCTTTCTTTTGCGCACGAATTTTTATTCGACCAGCCATGGTGATCTCCTTAGCCGCCACAGCCACCGAGAGTGACTTTGGTCTCTCTCGATGCCATGAATAGTTGTCCGTCAGACTCAACCACGGCATAGAGATTGCCAGTTTGGGCCACTTTGACGCGAGTTTCGATATAAACCTCGGTACCCGGAGCAATGTCAAAAACCGCAGCCAGTGGATTGGGATTCATTTCCACCAACACAGAGACCTTGCTGACGTTAGGCAACACGGTTTGATCTACCTCGACGCGAATCGGCACCACAGCGCCATTTTCAGCAATATCAGGCGTCGTGAAGATGACCCCTTCATGCCGTGTTGGGGTCTGCCCAAGTGCCATAAGCGCCTGATCGAGCGCTGTCGCATCAAATGCCGTCTCGGGCCGAGAGACGGTTGCCCAAGCGCGCGCCGGTAGTGTCATCAGCGCACCCAGTGCCGCCGCCCAATTGAGCAGACGCCTCCTAGATACCCGGCCTTTAGCGGTGTCCTTCATCCCTCTTTCTCCTTTTCTTCCCATTCGCCAGCGATTAACCACACGATAATGTCTTGCAGCGCCTCGGTACCCACATCCGGCATCGCCGGCATCGGCAGATCACCCCAAACACCGCCGCCACCTTGGGTGATGCGGTTTTGCAAGTACGCCGCGTGCTGTGACCCTTTATACCGGTCCCTGATGTCATGAAAACTAGGCCCTATGAGCGGTCCTGTCATCTGGTGGCATGCCGTGCAGCCTGCCGTCGTGAGTTGCTGTGCAGGAACGCTGAGCACCGCTGGCCGCTGTGGTTCATGTTGCGCCAACGGTGGCGCAGTCCATTGTCCCGGATAGGGACCCCATGACCTCGATTGCTCTGCCAGATTACCGTGAGCATTCATTGCGTAGTCGGGCAACGAAGAGGTCACCCCCGTTTCTGCCGCACAATCTGACACACAGGTGTGCCCCATCACATCCGGCGGATCCGACACTGACCACAGTCCATGGTCACGGGTCATGCCATTGCGATTGGGCATACGCTGCTGAACCACTCTGATATTGGCATCAGACAAGACAAAGTCATCTTCAACGACGTAACCGAGATTCAAAATATAGGCGAGTAGCGCATAGACCTCGTCCGACGTCAGCGATTTCGGCGCATTCCATGGCATAGCGCGATAAATATAGTCCCAAAGCGTCGACAGGGTCGGCACCTTCATGAGGGTCGTTCTTGTAATCGCTGGGTTTTGTAACGCCGCCACTCGCCCTTGAGCGATGTCCTCTTCTGTAATGTTACCCAGTACAATCGGCGCAAAGATATGATTGGCATCGCCAAAATCACCGTGACAACTGGCACATTGCGCAAGCCAAATCTCTTCACCCTGCCAAACGTCGCCACTGCCCTCGGGTAAACCGAGGAAATCAGGGCGAACATCGATATCCCAAGCTGCGATTTCAGCGTCAGATGCCAGCCGACCAATGCTTTTCACCCCTTGAGGCAGGTTCGATGCCGAAACCGTGCCCAGCGTCGCTAGGACCACTAAGCTCAGCGTTACAACGCTAGCCCAGTTGAACATTGTGGACGGCTCCGTCGGCGGCAACCCGCCATGTCTGAATCGCATTGTTGTGATAAATCGACCGGGTCCCGCGTCGCGCTACCAATTGGTTCCGCGTCGGTTGTGTGTAGCCGGTGCTATCGGTCACTCGGCTTTGCAGTAGCGCCTCCTCACCGTTCCAGACCCAATCAAAATTAAAACGCGTCAGCGCCTTAGGCAGAGTCGGTCCTTCGACTCTCGCGGCGCGCCAGTTTTGGCCGCCATCCGTTGATACCTCCACTTTACTCACCGTACCCCGCCCACTCCACGCCAACCCCGTAACGCAGTAATACCCGTGCTGTAACAGGGTCTGCCCCCCAGAGGGCGAGGTGATCACCGATTTAGCTTCCTGGATACCCGAATACTGACGATGCGTTCCGTCGGGCATGAGGTCGACATAGTGTGACGTTTCATCCTTGGTCCCCCAAGGTTGATCACCCACCTCTAGGCGACGCAGCCATTTAACCCAAGAAACGCCCTGCACGCCCGGCACCACTAACCGTAACGGGTAGCCATTTTCGGGTCGCAACATTTCGCCATTTTGACCATAAGCCACGATGGCATCATCCAGTGCTGCGTCTAAGTTAATGGTTCTCGTCATACCAGACCCGTCGGCACCCTCAGCGAGCAGGAATCGCGCCCGCTGACGATCGTAGCCTGCCCGCTCTAGCAACAGGGATACCGGGACCCCCGTGAATTCAGAGGCTGACAACATACCGTGGGTGTACTGCACAGTCGGTACCGCAACATTGCCCCACTCAAGGCCCGTGTTGGCGCCACACTCCAGAAAATGAATGCGAGAAACACTGGGTAGTCGGAGTAAATCGGCCATAGTAAAAACCGAAGGCGAGTCGACCAGACCATTGATCATCAAGCGGTGGCGTGTTGGATCGATATCAACCCACCCTTGATGGTGCCGCTCGAAGTGCAGTCCACTGGGCGTGATCATTCCGAACAAGCTTTGCAGCGGCGTAAAAGCAACGCTTGCTTGATTGGTTTGAGTCAGGCCGGGGCTTTGTCGCTTCATCACCTGAGCTTCAAAGGGGGATGGCTGGCCGTAGGGGGTTGTCACCACCGGATTGCCTAACGTGCGACTCCAACTCGGCAGGGTCAGTATGTCGGGGTCATCGGCAGCCTGAATGGGCGCGATAGCGGTTGCAGTAGCCGCGGCCAAAGCCCCCCTCAATAGCTTTCTGCGAGCCGCATTCACACCACTTAAATGGATTTCATCAACTAAATCCGCGTCTAAAAATGACTCGGGAGCCGGTACTAAGCGTCCTCTCTCTTGATTGTCTCGGCTTGTCACGCTGCTTCCCCCGCCAATCGAACATCCTCTGATCGGGCTATCGATTGGATTGCATTGCGATGCGATATTCTTTTAAAGAATAACACTATGCTAATCTCTCACCGAGGCGCTAGCAACCGGTGAAACATCGACTCAACCAACACGCCATCGAGCCCACTTGTTGGTGACTAAAGTGACTGCCGACTGGTCGATCTGCGCATCTCGATACAGCGTGAAAACGCTCGCTTAGGGTGTTTCAACTCGATACCGATAACCCATTCAGCTAGGAGCAAGTCATGTCTCGTTCTGTCTTAACGCCACTCACATTCTTGTTTTTGTTGCTTGCGCATTGGCCATCGTATAGCAGTGACGCCGATCGCTATGGCGTCGTATTTCATGTGGATTCTGACACCAAGATGAATCACATGCTGAGACAGGTTGGACGACATCACGCCGCCAATCATGCGATGCCAACCCGAGTTATCCTCATCGCAGAGGGCGTCAAAGCCGCACTCGACAACGCCACTGATTCGAGCGGAGGCGCATACAGCGCCCAAATGGAGCAACTCATCGCTGCGGGCGTCCGTATCGTTGCCTGCGAAACGACGTTGACCAGCTATGGCCTCAGCGCAGACGATTTGGCATTGGGAATCGAGACGATCCCATCGGGGGTCGCCGAGTTGGCGCGCCTGCAAGTCAGCCATCAATGGGCCTATATCAAACTATGACCCATCGCTGTGGCCCGGGCATGACAGGTCTCTACAAGTGCCTGGTC
>ENA-ORDA01001448-ORDA01001448.1-marine-metagenome-genome-assembly--contig:-NODE-1448-length-19979-cov-4.371470_pt1 | contig 19979 bp, 17 predicted proteins | sample MGYA00237778_ERZ508506 | MGnify/ENA primary metagenome ERZ508506 (study PRJEB26177, sample SAMN06267891) | marine metagenome | isolation source: Monterey Bay, California, USA | place: Pacific... | reverse complement strand
CCCACCCAAAAAACCGCACCCCCACCAGTGGCGTATCTCCCCTTTCAACCACTCCCTTTTCAGAGATCCAGCGAAGGCCGGTTCAGCAAAAGCTTTCGGACATGACGCAAATGGACCCGAAAATTGCTCCGATCTGGTCTCACTTCGGCGGCTGAGGACGAAGAAATTGCACTTAAAAGAGGTCCAAAATTGCATCTGGAGCATCCCAAGAGGGTCGAAACCCGATTTTTTTTCACCTCAAAAGGGCAATTTTCACCCGACACAGATACTCATTTTGGACCAAAAAAGCCGAAAATAAGTTAACCTTTCCTAACTAATTTGCCGAAAAAAACCATTTTCGGGTCTCTGATTATGCAAAAAAAGTGTCAAAAAAGCAGAAATAGGACACTTCAAAGGGGTCTTAAACCACCCTTATAAGGGCCTAAAATAGCCTAAAATTGCGTTCACACTAGGTGTTCACACTAGCTATCTCTAGAAAAGGTGAAGGCCCTAATCCGTTATGGATCAGGGCCTTCAATGGCTCCGGCGCTTGGGTTCGAACCAAGGACCTAGTGGTTAACAGCCACCCGCTCTACCGCTGAGCTACGCCGGATGCTCCTTTCGTTGCGGGCGGAACGTGTCCGGAGATCAGAATATCATCAAGAATTAATTGAACAATTCCTGACATTTTTGCGAGCCCATTTGCCCCCTTGAGATCAATGGTAATTCAAGGAATCCCGCCTCGACATCGAGAGAACGATACTTAATCTCGCGCGCCCGCGGAAAAGCCCGCGGTATTCCCATGGCTAAAGGCGCATTTCAGACCCTCCCCGGCTTTCGAGACTTCCGTCCCGAAGACTGTGCAGTGCGAAATTACCTCTTCAGGACCTTTCGTGAAGTGGCGAGGCGCTATGGCTTTTTGGAGTATGAAACCCCCATCGTCGAAGCCACTGAACTCTACCTAAAAAAGACCGGTGGAGAACTTGGGACGCAGCTTTTCCGATTCGAAGACCAAGGGGGTCGAGATGTCACACTTCGGCCAGAAGTCACCGCATCTCTTGGCCGAGTTCTTATTGAAAGCCAGCGGGCCTACCAGAAGCCAATGCGCTGGTTTGAGATCGGACAATGTTTCCGCTATGAGGCGCCTCAAGCTGGTCGCACCAGGGAATTTTACCAATTTAACGTCGACCTAATTGGAGAAGCTGAGCCAACTGCCGATGCCGAGTTGATTGCTCTCACTATCGAGCTGATGCGTGAATTTGGCTTCAAGCAAGGTGACTTTATCATCCGTCTCTCTGATCGTGGCTACTGGCAGAATTTTGCAAATTCGAAAGGCCTAGACGATAACCAAGCGGAAGCGCTTCTGAGCATTATTGATAAACTAGAGCGAGATAAGGATGGGGTATGTGGACCCAAGCTAGAAGAGCTTGGACTTTCACTCGAGGAGGTCCGAGAGGCCATTAATGCTCCCTCGGCGCTCAGCCAAGATCTCCAAGTGGTGCTCGATAACCTTGAGGCTCGAGGTATGCGGGACGATGTAGCGGTAGACCTTTCCATCGTGCGTGGATTGGCCTACTACACTGGAATCGTTTTCGAGATTTTTGATGCTCAGAAGAAGAAACGCGCGGTAGCTGGTGGCGGTCGCTACGACACACTCGTGGCCGCGCTTTCCGACGGTAAGGTGGATCTTCCTGCGGTCGGTTTCGCCATTGGTGATGTTGTGATCCGGAACTTGATCGAAGATACGCCAAGTGCACTGGAGAAAATGCAGGCCGCCCTAGATTCCGAAACCACTTGCGACGTTTTCATCGTGGTAGCTGATCCCGAGCAACAACGAGCGGCCCTCAGTCTAGCAACCAAACTTCGCTCCAACGGAATCGCTGTTTCCTATTCGTTAACCTCCGCGAAATTTAACAAGCAATTCAAGGCTGCCCAGCAATCAAAAGCACCTTTAGCGATCGTCATCGGGAATGAATTCCCTGAAATTTCGCTCAAAGTCTTGGCCACTCGCGAGGAAGTCAAGCTAAGCGCTGACGATTCAATCGTCGAAACTATTTCCCAATATCTGAATCAATGAGAACACACCACTGCAACGAAATCCGTCCGGGCCATATCGGAGAAACCGTCACCCTCATCGGGTGGGTTAATACCGTCCGAGACCAAGGTGGCGTGATCTTTATCGACCTTCGTGATCGTGAAGGCATTACCCAGTGCGTCTTTCGCTCCGAAGTCTCACCAGAAGCAGCTGAGCTTTCACACAAACTCCGTTCGGAAGACGTAGTCCAAGTCACAGGAAATGTTGAGGAGCGTCTCAAGACTGATGAAGTCGATACCAAGAACGACAACCTTGAAACGGGTGAAGTGGAAATTGCAGCGGCCCAGTTGACCATCGTAAATAAGGCCGAGGTACTCCCCTTCCAGCTCGATAAGGAACTCTCTAACGAAGATCTCCGCCTCAAGCATCGCTACCTCGACCTCCGTCGTCCTCGTCTCACACGTAATCTTCGTCAGCGTCACATCATTACCAAGGCGGCTCGCGATTACCTTTCTGACGATGGTTTCATCGAGGTTGAGACACCTATTCTTTCCAAGGCAACTCCTGAGGGCGCGAGAGACTTTCTTGTCCCAAGCCGCATTAATCCCGGCAAATTTTATGCGCTTCCTCAAGCCCCCCAGCAATACAAGCAAATGCTCATGGTGGCCGGTGTCGAAAAATATTTCCAGATTGCTCGGTGCTTCCGAGATGAAGATCTTCGTGCAGATCGTCAACCAGAGTTTTCGCAGATCGATATCGAAGCATCATTTGTGAACCAAGACGACATCATTGCGCTGATTGAGGGGATGCTTTCCTCGATGTTCGAGCAAGCGCGTGGTGTCGAAGTCCCGACTCCTTTCGAACGCCTGACCTGGCACGATGCAATGAACCGCTACGGCTCGGACAAGCCCGAGCGAAGGATCGGAATGGAGATGGTTGACCTCACAGATGAGCTCAAAGATTGCGAGTTCCGAGTCTTCTCAGGCACCGTTGCGAACGGCGGCGTGGTAAAAGCAATCAACGCAAAAGGCTTCGCTAACATTTCGGTGGGCCAAGTTGACAAGCTTACCAAGCTCGCCCAAGAAGCGGGAGCGAAGGGACTGGCTTATATCCAGGCGCGTGACACCGATCGCTCGACCTGGCGCTCACCCTTCGTAAAGCGTATGACCGACGACGAAGTTGAGGATCTCCGTAATAAGCTTAATATCGAGCCGGGTGATTTGATTCTTTTCGCCGCCGACAAGTGGGAACCTGCTTGTGATGTCCTGGGTAGAATCCGACTTGAAGTTGCCGAGTATCAAAACCTTCTCGAAGGAAATACCGCACTCGATTTCCTTTGGGTTACCGAGTTCCCTCTCCTTGCTTTCGATGAAGAAGAGGGTCGCTACGTTGCAGTTCACCACCCCTTTACCCGCCCCCTCAAAGAAGACGAGGAGAAGCTTCGCAACGGAGAACTCGATGACCTGAGAGCCCAGGCTTATGATGTCGTTCTGAACGGATACGAACTCGGTGGCGGATCGATCCGGATTCATGAATCAGATCTCCAAAGCTCGATGTTCAAAGCTCTGGGCATCACCGAAGAAGAGGCGAATACGGAATTCGCTCATATCCTTGAGGCCTTTAAGTTTGGGGCTCCCCCACACGGAGGCATCGCCTTAGGGCTCGATCGGGTCGTAATGCTCGCATGTCAGGAAGACTCAATTCGGGAGGTCATTGCTTTCCCAAAAAACAATAAGGGAGCTGAAATCATGACCTCGAGCCCGGGCAGCGCAACACCGGTCGCTCTGCGTGACCTCCGGATCAAATCGACCTATGTTGAAAAGCCAAAGGAGGAGTAAAGTTTGACCTCCTTCAGGCAATCCCGCACATTCCAGCCATGAAATATTCGGTAGGTTTTGGCGGGATTTTTTGTGCCTGCAGTTCCATGGCATTTGCCGAAGTCGATTCTGAGATTCCACTCGGCATCGAGGCGGTCACCGGCTTGCGGACCGATTACATTCACCGCGGTTTTCAACTTGCCGAGTCGGCACTCGACTTTCAATTGGAAGCGGAAATCACACTCTCTGATAATAATTCGCTCTTCCTTGGGTTTGCCCACCTTTCCGAAAGTGATGGAGACTTCAATGAAACATGGAGTTATTTCGAATTAGCCCACTCGTTTAACAAAAATTTTACCGGCGGAGCATCATTCACTTATCGCGACCGAGACGAGAGTATCCTCCAAGGCGGTTTCGATTTGGGACTTTTCACGTCTTATTCGATAAGCGACGTCTGGCGTTGGCGAAACGAATTAAACTTCGATTTGGGAGTAGATGGGATCTACCTCAACAGTGAACTAGAATGGAGCCAAATCATTTCCGAAAAATCATTCGTTACTATAAAGGCGGGGCTCAGCTGGGTCTCCGAATACCTTGAACGGGACGGGCTCAATGATTTTCACACGAGGCTAACCTACACCTACGCAATCTCTGACCAAGTTTCCTTCACCCCTTTTATCGGATCGAGCATCCAAATCGAAGACAAGGACAACGACGATCTTTTATACGGAGGGCTTTGGTTCGAAGTTATTTTTTAGGGGTCGGACGCCGCGGTTTTCTTTCCGACCACTTCTCGAAATGCTTTCTCAGCTCACTAGCCGAAAGCTTTCCATTCCCATCGCCATCAATTCTTTCAAAACGCTGACGACGCTCTTGCTCAGGAAGAGGCTGGTGTCCAGGATGCTTTTGAAACTCTTCCCTACTCACGGCACCATCCTGATTGAGATCTAATTTTGAAAAATCCATTCTTGGAGACCACTTCTCGCCCGGGGCCCGCTTCCGCCCTCCACTTGGCCCCTGGTCTTTCCGGTCCAAAAAACCATCTGAGTTCTGATCCATTCGATCAAACATCTTCTTTAACCTCTCCGGATCAGCCTGTGAAGAAGGGGGAGTTGCCAAGAACTCATCATAACTGACTCTACCATTCTTGTCTTTATCTGCTCTAGTTAAGTACCGTTTAGGCCAGTCACCTGAGGCACCCTTAAATTCCCGAGCGGTAATAAAACCATCATTATTTTTATCTAGACGGTCAAAAATCTTAATGCGCGCTTCTGTCGGAAGCTGGGAAGCACGCTTTCCTTTGTCAAACTCCCCGCGAGAGACCTTTGCATCGGAATCCAAATCAAGTTGTTTGAAGAAATCAGCAGCACGACCCTGATCTGGTCGCTTTTTCTTCTGCTTGGGCCCACTTTCGATCTTCTCATCCGCAATTGCGACGGAAAATAGGGAAATGAGCAAGATAATGGTCGTTGGAATCTTCACAAGTTGTCTTCAATAAAAATAAACCACAAAAACGAATTAAAGTTGCAGAAAAATTATCGGTTTTACGTCGACCTGATTCATTAAAAATCTAGGATTTTATCGATGGCAATTCTCTCGTCTCTGCGTGCGTCCCGCCCTACCCTTTCCTTTGAATTTTTCCCACCGAAAAATGACAGCGGATCCGAGGACTTGTTGAAGACCGTCACCGAGTTGGGTAAATTAGATCCAGCTTTTGTGAGCGTGACATACGGAGCAGGTGGAACCACTCGCGAAAGGACTCGGGAGGTGGTCCAGCGAATTATCCAAGATACAAATGTCCCAACGATCCCTCACCTTACCTGTATTGGGCACACTAAGAGTGAAATGTCAGACATTCTTTCCCAATACAGCGCAGATAAAGTCGGGACAATCCTAGCACTTCGGGGTGACCCCCCCCGCGATCAACCAGATTATGACCGGGGCACGGATGATTTTAAATTTGCAGGTGATTTGGTCGCTTTTATCAAAGAATATTCAAATGAATTTGAAATTGGGGTGGCCGGTTTTCCAGAAGGGCATCCGGGAACGCAGAACCGGCTCACCGAAATGGATTATTTTAAATCTAAGATAGATCAAGGCGCCGACTACATTTGCACCCAACTGTTTTTTGATAATCACGATTTCTTTGACTACCGCGAGAGATGCAAATTGGCAGGAATTGATCTCCCAATCGTAGCAGGAATCATGCCCATCACGACCATTTCGAGTATGAAGCGCATGGCTGACTTAGCAGCCGGCAGTCGGTTCCCCGCAAGACTCTTAAAACGGCTTTCTGATGCAGAAGGTGATGCAGTAGCGATCCGGCAGGCCGGTATTGACCATGCGATTGAGCAATGTCAGGAACTCATCGAACAAAATGTTTCAGGATTGCACCTCTACACACTGAACAAAAGCAGCGCGACTTGTGAAATCGCAAATGCTCTGACTTTCTAATCCTCTTTCACTGGCCCACTCACCCGCAGTCGGGCCTGTTTCAATAAGAGCTCATTAGCCTTATCGCTAAGGTTCATAAAATTGGCATCATTAAGCTCGATAGGGATCCACCGCCAACCCAGTTCATCTTTGGGATAGATTTCAAGTAAGGCTTTACTGCTATTGAAACTGGAAGCTGGAACCGCCAATTTAAGGTCTCCCAAAATCCGATGGACTTCCATTTCTTGCCTCATTCTAAGGGCCTCGAGTTCCTTAACACTCAACTGAGCCTTGGGCACCTCGAGCTCCCCATCATCTATCGATCGCTCAATATCAACACCGAAGCCAAGCTCGTCATCACGCGAGTCAATTCTCATTCGGTCATTTTCAAGTTCTTGGGCAGCCGACGAATCAGTGTAATCAAGCGAAAAATTATTTGTTAACTTGATGCCAAGAGTCTCAGCTGCTTCCGCCTGAGTGGGTAGACGGGTCTTAAAACTGCCCAATAAACGGGCCTTATTCCCAGCATTTAGATTAATTTCACTGACCTCTATCCCTCCACCCCCGGTGGAAAAAGCAAAGCCACCTTGGTTAAAATCAATCCGCAAATAAGTGCGTTCATTGTCCAAGATCGATAGAGCCCGCAACAGCGACCAACGCTCCCGAATCGTCACACTGTCTTTTTCATCCAACTTAACTTGGCCTGACAACTCGACCTGCCGATTACTTGACCCACCAATCTTCAAATCACCAGAGATTCGACCCTCTATATACTCGCGTGTGCTTACACCGTTAATCTTAATTAGCTTCTCAATCGGAAGGGAGTTGAAGCCACCCGCTAAATCAAAAGTTGGCATGTTGACAGGCCCAGAAATTGAACCCTTAAGATCCGCCTCTCCACCGTTCGACTCCAAGTTTAAGGATTCAATCTTAATCCCACCCATACCAACCTTCAAGTCGGCCGACTTAATCGCCAAGGGACCCAACCAATTCTGCTGGAAAGTTCCACCAGACAACTCTACCTCCCAGATACCCTCATGTAAAACAGCCCGAAAATTCGAATTTCGAACCATACCAAAAGTCAACTTGGAGTAGCCCCAACTAAAAGAACAATCCTCAATCTTAATCTGGGAGATCCCTTGACCCTTCAGACTCTCTATTATCGAAGAAAATCCGAGCTTCATCTCGTCCTCGCTTCCCCCTGCCTTAAGCCTCAGATCAGCTTTCTTTATGCTGATCGCAGAAGGGCGCCAAGAGTCAGTTACTCCGGTCAGAAGAGAAAAATCACCCCTAAGCTTCTCGAATTTAGCCTCATAGAAAAAACTCTCTTCCCCTCCTTTTAGCTCTAAAAACTGAAAATCACCTTTTCCGAAATTCCGAGAAAAACCCGTAACTTCGATCTCTCCAGCTCCCAAGGCATTCGCAACTTGGCCCGCTACCTTTTCTCCATAACCAGGACTATCAAAATGCCGATTCAAGACGAAAAAACCGCAGACTCCCGCAACAACTAAGAAAAGAACCAATTTAAGAGTAAGGCCACTTAAATGCCTCCCAAGGGTCACGGCCCCAACCGTCCGGGCATAGCGAAACTGAAACAAAACACCTTGGCGGCCAATCCAATCGGAGACCTTGCTTTGATATTCATTGAGCCGCTGCTGATCGACAGGATCTTCCACTGACGAAAGCTACATCCAGTTGCTGTAATTTGCCACTGCAAATAATCACCCACTGGCGTGGTATTTCCCTCGCAGAATCCTTCTTTTAACGATATTCACCATCCCCGTGGAATCGACAGATTACAAGGTCAGTCTGGAAATCTTTGAGGGCCCTCTTGATCTCCTTCTTTATCTCATCAAAAAAGATGAGGTAGACATCTACGATATCTCACTCGAGCGAGTCACCACGCAATACCTCGATTACATCGAGACCTTTAAGCTTCTCAATATCGACCTCGCTTCTGAATTCATCTCAATGGCGGCGAATCTGATGTACATTAAAAGTCGGACTCTTCTTCCAAAACGAGAACAACCTCCGGAAGAGGATGCCGAAGAAGACGATCCACGCTGGGAATTGATCCGTCAGTTGATCGAATATAAAAAATTTAAAGATGCCGCAGGCTTTCTTCATCGACGCGAAATTGAACAAGAACAGATTTTTGCACATACTCCACTAAAGGACCCCAGGCCAGATGATGACGAACCAGTGCCCCTCGCCGAAGCCTCGATTTTCGATCTGATCCGCGCTTTCCAAAACGTCCTTAAGCGCTTTGACGAGGCTAGGGCGTTTGGAGATATCGTCGACGACCGTTTCACGGTCAGCGACAAGATTGAATTCCTCATCAATAAGATCGAGCCGGGCGAATCTCTTTCCCTACAAAGTCTCTTTGAAAAAGCGACATCGAAAGTCGAAGTCATCGTAACCTTTCTCGCCCTCCTTGAACTCATGAAAATGAATCAGTTTTGTGCAAGGCAGTCCGGGCTTCTCGGACAGATCAACATTGAGCGGACTACCCCTGAATGATGTCTCAATTCGTAAAATGACCCTAGTCCCGAAAATCGCTTTTTTCGGAGGGACTTTTGATCCTATTCACCAAGGCCATCTAGAAATCGCCCAAAAGGCAGTCGAAAAACTTGGCCTGGAACGCGTCATCTTCTTTCCATGCCGGCGCTCACCCCACAAGCCAGATGCCCCTCAAGCGAAAGATATCGATCGCTTGGAAATGCTTAAGCTGGCCATCGAGAATTCCCCATGGGCAGAAGTGAGCGACTACGAACTAAAGAGGGAACCCCCGTCCTTCACTTGGGATACAATTGAGTATTTTAAGCGGCAACTCGGCGAATCTGCAGCCCTGTTCCTCATCATTGGCTTTGATCAATGGGAAAAACTCTCAAGTTGGAAAAACATCGAAATGCTGGCACGCGATCTTCACTTTATTGTAGTTGGAAGATCACAACAACCAATGCCTCGTAAGGGTTTCAAGGCGCACTTTATTGAAGGAAACCATCCTGCATCTGCCAGCGAGATCCGAAAAAGAATACGGAAAGGCCTCACAAATCAATGGCTCCCTGACAAGGTTGCCGAATATATCGGTGAAAAAGATCTCTATTCCCCGGTTAGCTGACTTGCCCTAACCGATTTCATTTCCTATTAATAACCCCAGCAACCTTATCTCATGAGAATATTTATCACTTCACTCCTCGCAACTGCCCTACTGGTCTCTGCCCAGGATGAGCCTGCTGCTGATACAAAGAGTCCAAAAAAGGGAGAAAAACCACAGTTTGTGATCGATCTCGAAGCCTTGTCCAAAGAGGACACAGTTGCTTACTCAAATGCTTTTCGACGGGCCAACTCACTTTTTCAGCAAAAACGAATTTTTGAAGCGCTTGAAGCGCTCGAAGAAGTGGATGCAATTTATGCGAAGAATCCAGCCTCACTGACTCTTCGTGGAGCGTGCTACGTTGAATTTCGTGCCTTCGATAAAGCCCGCATGGTCTTCGCCAAATCCCTAGAAATTAGCCCAGGGAACTTTAACGTCCGTTTTAACGTTGCTGAAATTGAATTCGTGACGAAAAACTACGCAAAGTCACTGGGGATTTTAGAGCCACTTCTTCTTGAGGCTAGTAAAAACAAAGCAACAGAGACGATGACGCCCTTGATTAAGTTCAAGATTGCCCTCTGCAAAATCAAAACAGGCGATCTAGCTGGAGCCGAAGCGATCGTAGCCGAGACCGATTTCCTCGATGACTCGCCTCTCTTCTACTTTGGTAAGGCCGCCCTCCAATATGCAAAAGAAGACGGAGTAGGGGCAGAGCAATGGCTGGCACGAGCCACTCGAATTTTCAGATCCTCCAATGGAGCCCTTCTCGCACCTTGGCAAGACACCCTGATCGAATTTGGCTACATCAAAAGCTTTTATGGGGGAGATCTTGAGGTCGAGAGTGGGATCTCAACTGGCAGCGAAGGAAAGTAAGCTTCACCCGCCTAAGGAGCTGGAATCTGCTCAAGTTTAATTCCGTAAACCTTCGCTATCGCGGGAGCATCTGACTCCTTGTAGATTTCTCTGAAATATATCTCCTCGATACCATAGGCGCAGAGCGTCTGCATGCAGGAGGTGCAAGGCATCGTTGTGGTCGCGACTAGTTTCGCTTCTCCCCGCTTAAAAAGACTGCATAAATTCACCTCAGCATGCAGCATGAACTTCTGGCGACCTTCTCGATCATCCCAGAAATCCGATGGCGCATCGAACCCAGGAGCTAAACCATTATAGGCAGTAGCAATCACCCGGTTATCGGCATCCAGAGCCGCCGCCCCCACTTTACGAAAAGGGTCCTCCGACCGTAAACTCGCAACCTCTGCCAAAGCCATGGCATACTCGGGGATAGACAATCTCGAATCACTCACGTGTATTACCCTACAAACCCTCTATTCGATGTCGAGTAACAGTCCCAAATTCAACCTTCAAAAAATGACACGACGTTCGTTGATTGGCCTCGCTGGCATCGGGGTTCCCAGCGCAATCTGGGCGTCAAGAATCGAGCCTAATTTGCTGTCGCTCACCCGAAAAAACCTCTTCCTTCCTCGATGGCCAAAATCGCTAGATGGATTTCGAATCGCCCAGATTACTGACGTCCACTATCGGCCCGGCACTGACGAAGAATTGCTCGCTAAACTTCGAAAAGCTGTGGAAGCAGAAGAACCTGACTGCATAACTATAACTGGGGATTTCGTCATCAATGATCCGTCTTCCCTTCCTGAGTTCACAAGGGCGTTTAAGGGAATCTCGGCTCCACACGGTATCTTTGCTAGCCCTGGAAATCACGATCGCTGGCATTGCACTGTCAGTAACCTTAAAAAGGAACTTGAAAGCATCGGCATTTCCTATCTCCAAAACAACGGAACCAATATCAATATCAAGGGAGAAAAAATTTTCATCAATGGCCTCGACTCCGTTTGGGGTGGCCTCCCTGCGCCGACCCGAGCCTGGAATGGCCACAAAAAAGACACACCGGTTATCTCAATGGTGCATGAACCCGACTTCTTCGATGAACTCCGTTCTGCCAAACCACTTGACCTCCAACTCTCCGGCCACACCCACGGCGGCCAATGCCGTCTCCCTTTGGTTAACTATGCACCAGCTAAGGTTAAATTCGGCCGGAATTATATCTATGGCCATTTTGAAAAAAACGACTCACAGCTTTTCGTAGGTCGCGGGATTGGCACCGTTGGGATTCGGGTCCGTTTTGCATGCCGGCCCGAGCTCGTCATTTTGACTCTTCGCTCAACCTAACCAACATCGCAGAAAGTTCCTCCGCCTCAACCACCGGCAGCTGGCAGGTCTGACCTACACAGTAAAATGCTGTTGCCAAGCCTTCGGTTGATTTTAAGCCCGATGTAAATTCACTTACCGGCCCTTCGTTACCCAAAGTAATTCGATTAGGATCAAAGGTTTTCGTGGCAGCTTTCAGCAATTCCTCTCGTCCTTTTTCCCCGGCAATCACCAATCGTCCGGGCTTCTCAAGCGAGAAGGACAGACTCATCAACATCTCGCCCATCCCCGAGGGTGATTCTTGGATCAGCCCTAAATAGGACCGAATTGTAGCTTCCGAAACCTTTAAAAAATCATTCCGGCCAGTGACCTGAGCCAATATCCCAAATTCTCTTGCTGCGATTGAACTCTCGACGGGAATGGCACCATCAAACTGTCCCTTCAGACGAAGAACCAAATCATCCCGTTTTTCGCCCTGATAAAACCCTCCATTTTTTTCATCATAGAAAAGCTCCACTGCACTTTCAGCGAGCCCAATCGCCAGCTCTAAATCTCCTTTCTGCAAGCTAGCCTCGTAGAGCTTTCTCGTCCCAGCCAAAAACAAGAGATAGCTCTGAGCCTGAGCTGAATCATCTCGATCCCCTTCTCGCCAGCGATGCGCCAAACGCTTCGACTTTGCATCCCAAAATTTCCCCTCGATAAAATCGTGCGCCTTTCGGGCGGCCTTTAAATATTTGGGCTCATGTAACACCCTTCCCGTCCGAGCCATCGCCCCGATCATAAGGCCATTCCAAGATGCCAGAATCTTATCATCAGTCGCTGGTGGCACTCTTTTGCCACGAACCACAGCAAGCTTCTTAAAGATCCCAGCAACTAACTTTTTGTCGCTTGAGCTCAGATCTTTTCGGGGTTTTTTGAATGAGAGAATGTTCTGATTGGGTAAAGGCTCAGGATCACTCTGGTCGATAAAATTCCCCTTTTCGCTGACCCCTAGAACCTCACGTGCCACCTTCATCTCTTCGGGAGTCAGGAGTGCCACTAACTCCTTTTCCGTCCAACAAAAGCATTTCCCTTCTTTTCCTTCACTCTGCGCATCTTGTGCACAGTAAAAACCACCCTCGGGATGCGTCAATTCGCGCAGCACGTAATCGGCAATACCCTCTACAACCTCACGGAATTTCTCCTCCCCAGTCATCTGCCACGCATCAAGATATAGATCCATGAGCTGGGCCTGATCATAAAGCATCTTTTCAAAATGAGGCACTAACCATTCTCGATCCACCGCATAACGGTGAAAACCACCCATCACCTGATCATAAATTCCCCCATCCATCATATGACGGCAGGTCTTGAGGACAGCTTGAATCGCTTTCGGGTCACCCGATTGAAGAAGAAAGCGAAACACACTCACCTGAGGAAACTTCATTCCTGTTCCCAGCCCGCCCCAAACCGGGTCAAGCTGTGCCAAGATCTTCGGAATCGACTGATCAATAACTAAGCGACTCGGCTTCAGCTCACCACCACTCTGGGATTGGAGCTTCTCAAAATACGCCTTCATTTGTCCGTGCATTTCGACCGATTGCTTTAACACCTGTTCCTGATTCTTGTCCCAAACATTGTGAATCTGTTTTAGAACTGTCGGAAAACCGGGCTGACCATCCCTATCTTCTGGGGGGAAATAAGTCCCTCCCGTTAATGGTTTGAGATCGGGAGTCAAAAACATGTTAAGCGGCCATCCACCAGACTGCTCTGTCATTGCTTGGTATGCGGTCATGTAAACCTGATCCACGTCCGGTCGTTCTTCTCGATCTAGCTTAATCGAGACAAAATTTTCGTTCAGAAACGTGGCAACATCCTTATTTTCAAAGGATTCACGCTCCATTACATGACACCAGTGGCAGGTTGAATATCCGACACTGAGGAGGATCAACTTCTTCTCTTTCCGAGCCTTTTCAAAGGCTTCCTCACCCCACGGATACCAGTCGACCGGATTGTAGGCATGCTGAAGTAAATAGGGAGATTTTTCCTTGGCCAAACGATTAGGTTTACCAGTCTTTTCTGCGCCTAAAGCTGCTGCTCCCAACAAGGCTAGAAACAAGCACATCCAACGTAATCCCAAAGTCATGAGCGGAATAATAGCTTCTCCTTATAAAAACGAAACCCGAAACTCTAGCGCTCCGACTCTTTCATCTCGGTCGTTCCGGCGGCAATCAAGATTTTCGTCCTGAAAAACTTGTACGGAATTCCATCCATCAGGCTTGCCCCAAGACAGGATTCCACCTTAACTCTCCAGCGTCGCGGGAGGGATTTCTTTTCCGCTTTCTGAAGCCTCTCAGCCATGATTGAAAATATCCGCAAATACACCGGCCTTATGGTCGTCGTTCTAGTTCTTCTCTTCGTAGGGCTTGTCTTCCTCGACGGAGGATTTTCCAAAGCATTTAACGGTAAGCCCGTGATGGAGGTTGGCGATCGGTCCATTTCAGAAAAAGAATTTAGACGCCAGCTCGCCTTGATGCAGCTCCCGAATATCCTACCCGCAGCGATTGAAATCCCAGATAATTCGCGATTACTCGCAACACATTATCTCGGGGAAACTTTTATGGAGAGTCAAATACCAAAGACCCCCTCTCTAATTGTCAGGATTATGGCGGGCTACCTTCAGCCTTCCGGTGGAGAGCCAGAGCGCTTCATCGCAAACCGTATCAATATCCAAAAGGGTGGCATCGAATTTGGAGTGACTCCCAGCAATGATGAAGTAGAGAACTTCGTCGAAACCGTAATCTTCACGGACACGGATGGGAACTTTGACCTGGAAGCCTACGATAAATTCACAAAATCTCGGCTTGGTAATATCGGAGGTATTCCTGGTTTCAACAATTACATTCGTGACCTCCTAACTGCACAGAACCTTTCCAAGGTCCTTGGTGGCGGTATCTCGACTGAGATAAAGACCGAGCGTGAACTCTTCGATGTTCAAAAGCAGGAAATTTCCGGCTCAAAAATCACCCTCGAATCCGGAGTCTACGAAGGACTCGTTAAGCCGACAGAAGAACAAATTAGGGAATACTATGAAGAAAACAGTCAGAAGTATAATTCTGATGAGCTTCGTAAAATCACTTATATTTCAATCGAACCAGATTGGGATAAAGCTCTAGAAAAATCAAAAAAAGCGAAGGCTATAGCCGATGCGGAAGAAGCTGAACGCCTAAAGAAAGCTGAAGAGGCCAAGAAAAAAGCTGAAGAGGCTGCCCGCAAGGCAAATGATACAGCCAAAACGACTCAAGAGCCTAAACCTGCCGAGGAAACAGCAGAACCCCAAACCGAGACAATTACTCCAACGGAAGAATCCACCATTGAAACGGACGACAGCGCCAAAGAAGGCGCTGAAACGGAGACCCCTCGTCCTCCGGCGACTGATGGATCACAAGGTGACCCCGGCAAGTCAGGTGAACCTGCTCCAACACCAGTCCCCTCTGATTCAACGGATCCTACCCTAGAATCAGATACAGCTCAGGATGACCCTGCCGCTGGGGAAATCGGCCAAGCCCTTGAAGACGCACTTTCCAACGAAACAAGCGTAGACCCACTGACCCCAACTCCGGCCCCTCTCAAACCTGTCGCAGAAGAAACACCTGCAAAACCTCAGACTCCAAAAGAACAACTCAACGGCGTGGAAAAACAGGAAGCTGTCGAAGCGCTCAGCAGCAGCCTCGAGGAGTTCTATCAAAAGCTGGTCGACAACGAGGGTGAGGACTTCGAAGCGATCGCAAAAGACTCAGGCTACGAAATCAAGAAATCTGAATTCTTCTCAAAGGCTGATCCACCAAAAGAGCTTTCAGGTGTGATTGAAAGCCTCCAAATTGGAAAAATTTCCGATGCCGCTTTTGAGCTTCCCGAAAACGGAGACTCTGATGAAAAACTCAGCGACCCCTACCGCACCTCTGATGGCTGGTTCCTGATTCGCCTCGACGAAGTAGAAGAATCCTTACCCCTTACCTTCGAGCAAACAAAGGTCCAAGTCACAGTTGATCTGAAGAAAAAGATGGCTCGTGAGCAAATGATCAAAGAAGCAAACGAACTATTTGGACAGCTCACTGAGAAAATCGAAGCAGGAAAGTCCTTCGCGGACGCAGCCAAAGAGCTAGACAAAGAGGTCACAGAAGTCACCGGGCTTGCGGAAGGCCAAACCTTCAACTTTGGACAGAGAAGTCAGAAATTACCAGACCCTCCCGAGTTCATTGCCACCCAATACACAAACCCCGGAGAAATTTCTCCCGTCTACTTTTCTCCGTCAGAAGAAGAAGCAACTCAGGCCCAACTCATTTTTGTCGAGAAACGTGAGCTCGCAAAGAAAGATGAATTTGAGACTGACTTCGGCACACTTTACGAGTCCATAACTAGTAGCATACGATTCGTTGCTCTATCGAACTGGCTCTATGACAGCTACAAAGCGAGCGGAGTTACCCCTCCAGAAAGAGAAGGGCAGCAGTAGAGCCAACCTGAGAAATGTCTGATCACTCCGCGCGAGACGATGCCTTCGACCGGGGGAATTCCAACCTTGCTCTAGGAGCGCTCGAGGAAGCCGAAAGCGCCTACCGCGAATCGGTAGAATTTGATGATAGCTTTTTCGATGGATGGCAGGCCCTCGGCATGACTCTTCTCAAACTCGAAAAAGTAAAAGAAGCGATTGGTTGTGGGATCAAAGCAACTCTTCTTGAACCCGACGACCTCCTCGCGTGGACAGGGCTCTCTCAAATGTATGTCCGGGATGGACAAATCGCCGAGGCCGAACACGCGAAGGGCAACGCGCGGATTCTCTCTATGGGAGGGAAAGTCACCAAGCTCTGAACCTTTATCGGGCCCGCTTCATTTATCGCACCTAGTCCTCCACCAGTTCGGACACCTCTTCGTTACTTCGCAACTCTGAACGATTTAAAACTATGTTCTACGTCACTACTGCCATCGACTATCCAAACGGCAAACCGCATATCGGGCACGCCTACGAAAAAATTCTCGCCGACGTCCTAACTCGCTACCAGCGCCTCAAGGGTGTCGAATCATATTTTCTCACTGGCGTTGACCAGCATGGCCAGAAAATGGTCAAAACCGCCGAAGCCGAAGGCGTCAACGTGGCTACCCTTACCAAACGAAACACGAAGGGATTTATTCGTCTCTGGGAAAAACTTGGAGTTGAGTATGATGGTTGGGCAGAAACAACCGACGAACAGCACAAATCCTGTGTTCAGGCAATCTTAGGTAAACTTGAAAAGGAGGGAGCTCTCTATAAAAAATCTTACGCTGGATTCTACTCCGTCCGACAAGAGCAGTTCCTCACTGACCGAGATCGTAACGATCACGGTGAGTTCGGTGATGAATGGGGTGAGGTCATGGAAATCGAAGAGGAAAACTGGTATTTTAAACTCTCCGACCACGCCGAGTGGCTTCGCTCTACGGTTGCGAATGATAATCTCAAAATCATTCCAGAGTTTCGCAAAAATGAAGTCCTCAACGCTATTGAAAGAGCCGGCGACACTGATCTCTGTATTTCACGCCCGAAGGAACGGATGTCTTGGGGAATCCCCCTTCCCTTCGATCCGGACTTTGTGACCTATGTTTGGTTTGACGCGCTCATTAACTATATTTCCTTCGCGGGATACCAAAAACCTGAAGGCTCCGGACTTCCCAAATTCGATTCGCTATGGCCCGCTGACCTCCAAATCATTGGAAAAGATATTCTTGTGCCAGCTCATGCAGTTTACTGGCCTTGTATGCTCCACGCCATGGGTTTTGAAGCCTCCGAAATGCCAACCCTCCTCGTTCACGGGTTCTGGAATGTGAAGGGCGACAAAATGTCAAAGTCCCTAGGCAACATTGTTGACCCAGATGAACTTGCCGAAAAATTTGGAACTGACACTCTTCGCTACTATCTCTGCCGCGACATTCGCTCAGGAAAAGATAGCGACTTTGATATCGAGCGCCTTGTCATGCTATTCAATACCGAACTCGCAAACGATCTAGGAAATCTACTCAATCGTTCAATCAATATGACCAAGGGCTTCTGTAACTCCACCATTAGTGTCACTAATACTGATAATGCTGAAGATCTAGCCCTTCGTGAATGCTTGGCGCAGTCAGTTTCCACCTATCGCGAAGCGATGGATAACTGCGAGGTCAGTGTCGCCCTGCAAGCCATTAATGACCATGTCACTCATTGCAATGGGTATCTAGAAAGACACAAACCCTGGGAGATGAAAAAAGACGAATCCAAGCTCTCTCGAGTTGGTGAGATCCTCTCCCACACCGCAGAATCATGCGCCCAGCTTGCTGTCCTTCTCCGTCCAATTCTCCCAGACGCAGCTGCCAAGATCTTTGGCCAATTAAAAAAGGACGATCTAATGAAACTCACCCTCAGCGACCTCAAATGGGGGCTCTTGGAAGCCGGACACCAAACGGGCAAACCAAAACCTGTCTTCCCTAGAATTCAAATCGAAGAGAAAGAGTCATAAAAAAGCCGGCACACGTCATTGCGCGAGCCGGCTTGAAATATTTTCGAGGAATTAGTGGCGACCTTATTCCTCGTCTTTTTGCGGCTTATCGTTTTCAACCTTCGCTTCCTTATCGCGCCCCTTGTTCTCAGAATTGGCCCTATTTTCGCGGCCAATCACTCTCTCTTTTTCTTCGAGAAAAAGGCGCGCAGCATTAAAGCTACTCCGGGCATAATCACGGAGACCATTATCATCCAGCAAGGCTAGACCTTCCTCGGTGACTTCGGACTCGAAGATTTTCCAAGCCTTTTTGGCAAGATCTTTCGAATCCACGGCAACCCTTGGCTTTCCGTCACGCTTTTCACCACGTTCCCTGCGTCCGCGTCCACGGCCCCGGCGCTCTCCGGAATCCTGTCGGACCTGACCTTGTTCCTTTGAAGGTCCAGAAGAATCATTCTTTCGAGCTTGCTTCTTCAGACCACTTTTCTCCTTGGGTTCTGTCGAATCATCCAAATCGGGAACAAGCTTTTCGGAGACTTCATCAAGAATGGGACCATCGGCAACCTCGCGGCGGGCATCGCGAATACCCGACTTAGGCGCGCGAGCCTTGCGGGTCGGCTCGACTTCATCCTTCGGCCCACTTGAGTCTTTATCATCGATCAAAGCCTCGCTTGTGGGCTTTTCTCCAAGAGGAAGCTCTTTCTCCTGATCGTCAGAACTTGCTGACTTGCTGTTCTTTTTAGGTGCGCGCTTGGCAGCACTCTTTTTCCGCACGGTTTTACGTGCAGCCTTCTTGGCTGGTTGTGTCTCTTCGGACATGTTTTTTTTGATTAGAACAGGCGAAAGATCATAATCCTTCGCCTGCTTATGATTGCTTATGAAAATGAGATCAGGCAGGAATTACTGCCAGATATCATCCTGTGTTTGTTCGTTATTGAGAAGCCCACTCACATTAATATCGCTAGGCTCACCATCAGGACCAACCGACCAAAGGTCGAAATCACCGTCGTTTCTCACATTCTGAACCGGATTCCCAGCAGTATCACTTGCGGAACGATAGCGGAGTGATTGGCCATAACCGTCAAGAATTACTCGAAAACCCTGAAAAGTGCTCACAAGTGCCGGATTTCGGTCATCATTAAGCTCTGGCCAGTAAATCGTTCCAGTCGGATCTGCTCCCTGTCCTGTCGGATCACCTGAAAGAGCCTTATAAACAGATGCACTTGTGGCGTCTTGGCCCACCGGGTAATAACCCTGTTCATTGTAAAATGCTTCGAGCTTAGTTCTCACCATCAAAATATTTTTTGAGGTTGTTGAGGCATCTCGCTTCTGATTCACCTGACTCATGACGCCGATCGTGATTCCGGCGAGGATCACAATAATCGAAACGACTACGAGAAGTTCAATAAGCGAGAATCCAGACTTGTGAAGCCGCTCTACCTTGGGTTCTTTGACAAAGTTCATCAGTTTTTATAGCTGGTTAGTTGTAGGAATCAAATGGCGTCTTGAAGACTAGCCTCCCTGCATCTTCTGAATCACGCTGATTAATGGGAGGAAGAGCGCGAAAACAATCGCACCCACAACAAGCGCAAGGATCACGATCATAATTGGCTCGAGAATTGAGGTCAGCGCAGTCACTGCGCCATCAACCTCATCATCATAAACATCTGCAATCTTCAAGAGCATTTCGGGCAATTGCCCAGTCTCCTCCCCAACGTCGACCATCGACACCACCAGGTTGGGAAAAATTCCTGACCCTGTCATTGGCGTTACAATTGATTCACCCTCTTTCACAGCATCGTGAACCTTATCGATCGCCTCGGCAACAACCACGTTACCCGCGGTATCCCTCGTAATATTGAGAGCCTGAAGAATTGGAACACCAGAGGTTACCAAGGTTCCGAGTGTCCGACTGAAGCGGGCGATTGCACTCTTTCGTTGGATATCACCAAAGATTGGAATCT
>ENA-ORDA01001446-ORDA01001446.1-marine-metagenome-genome-assembly--contig:-NODE-1446-length-20015-cov-3.974170_pt1 | contig 20015 bp, 18 predicted proteins | sample MGYA00237778_ERZ508506 | MGnify/ENA primary metagenome ERZ508506 (study PRJEB26177, sample SAMN06267891) | marine metagenome | isolation source: Monterey Bay, California, USA | place: Pacific... | reverse complement strand
TCCCGAGGAAGAAACAACATTTTCAACTCCCTGTTGATACATTTGAATTACATCGGTATAACCTTCGACCAAATAACAAACATCTTCTTTTGCAATCGCCTTTTTGGCCTCAAACATCCCATAGAGTACCATACTCTTATGGTAAACATCACTTTCTGGGGAATTGAGATATTTAGCTGTCTTGGCAGTAGTTGATAATATACGTCCGCCAAAACCTTGAACTCTTCCGGCCATACTCCGTATGGGAAAAATCACACGTCCTCTAAATCGATCAACAAACCCTCTCTCGTTTTTGATTACTAAGCCTGTTTCAACAAGGTAGTTTTCTGCATAACCTGCTTTAGCCGCTTTTTTATAGAAATGATCTTTTTGCTTAGCAGCATACCCTAAACTAAAGAAACGAATGGATTCATCAGTAAAGCCACGTTCTCGGAAATAACTTAATCCAATAGCCATTCCCTCTGATGATTCCCAAAGGTCTTTTGCAAAACTATCTTGAGCATATTGATTCACTAAAAAAAGACTTTCCCTTGCGTTTGCCTTTTCTTTTTCTTCGCTTGATTGCTCAGTTTCTTCAATCTCAATATTATACTTTTTTGCCAAAAAACGAATAGCCTCAGGATAAGTAAAGTGCTCGTGCTCCATTAAAAAAGCAACTACATTACCCCCTTTTCCACTACTGAAATCTTTCCAAATTTGTTTTACAGGAGAAACCATAAAACTAGGAGTACGCTCTTGAGAAAAAGGACTTAGTCCCTTAAAGTTGGTCCCAGATTTTTTTAAAACAACAAAATCACCAATAACCTCTTCCACTCTGGCGGTTTCATATACTTGGTCAATGGTGTTTCTTGTAATCAAAAGTTAATGTTTTGATAAATTTAAAACATTCTATGCAAACGTTTTAGATTGATGTCAACCTCATTAGATTTTTCGTTCAATTACATAATTGAGCATTAATTCTAGTGCGTCTCTAAATTCATTTTTTGGAAATTCAAATAAAAGCGATAAGGCTTCTTTTCTGTAACTTTCCATTTTCTTAATTGCAAAATCCAAGCCTCCCTTTTCTTTTACAATGGAAATCAACTCCTTGACTTTTACCTTATTTTTATTGTCGTTTTTAACAATATTAATAAGTGTTTTCTTCTCTTTTTTAGAAACTACATTCAAGGTATGAATGAGAGGCAAAGTCATTTTCTGTTCTTTTATATCAATCCCCGTAGGCTTTCCTATTCTCTGATCACCATAATCAAAAAGATCATCTTTAATTTGAAATGCCATTCCTAAAACTTCTCCAAAACGGTGCATTTTATCAACCTCTTCAGGTGTAGCATTTACCGATTGAGCTCCAAGAGCACAACAGGAAGCAAGTAAAGTAGCCGTTTTTTGACGAATGATGGCGTAATAAATTTCTTCTGTAATATCGAGATTCCGCGCTTTTTCAATTTGAAGTAATTCCCCTTGACTCATCTCTCGCACTGCAACAGATATGATTTTTAATAAATCAAAATCCTCATTCTCTATAGACAGAAGTAGGCCCTTAGAGAGTAAATAATCCCCAACCAAAACAGCAATCTTATTTTTCCACAACGCATTTATAGAAAAGAATCCACGTCTTTTATTACTATCGTCTACTACATCATCATGAACTAAGGTTGCAGTATGTATTAATTCAATTACTGAAGCACCACGATAGGTTCGCTCATTGACCTTTCCTTCCCCCAAAAGCTTAGCAACTAGAAAAACAAACATAGGTCGCATTTGCTTTCCTTTTCTGTTCACAATAAAATGTGTGATTCGATTGAGTAAAGCGACTTTTGAAGACATGGATTGTGTAAACTTTTCTTCGAAAAGTTCCATCTCTTGATAAATAGGTTCTTTAATTCGCTCAACAACTTTCATAGACCAAACAAAGATATCAAATCTTGGGTGACCTCGTACATTACTTTGAATCTATCTTGTTGGCTAATTGACCACAAGCAGCATCTATATCCACCCCTCTTGATCGACGATAAGTCACACTAATTCGTGCTTTAGTCAACGCTTTAATATAAGCATCCACAATCTCTTGGCTTGCTTGTTTCATTGATGAACCCTCTATGGGGTTGTACTGAATTATATTAACTTTAGATGGGATTCGTTTACATAAACCTACTAGAGCCTGTATATCCTCTTTTTGATCATTAACTCCTTCCCAAACTACATATTCAAAGGTGATTTGCTTTTTTGTGTAAGCATACCAGTATTCAAGGGATTCGATCAATTCTGTAAGAGGAAACTTTTTAGCAAAAGGCATGATTTGTTCTCTAATTTCTTGACGAGCACTGTGAAGGGAAACTGCAAGGCCAAATTTCACCTCATCATCAGCCATTTTCCGTATCAATTTTGGAATTCCAGATGTGGAGAGTATAATTCTTCTTGGAGACATTCCTAAAGCCTCACTGTCCGTAATTTTTTCTATTGCAGCAAGGACATTCTTATAATTCATTAAGGGTTCTCCCATCCCCATAAAAACGATGTTTGACAAGGGACGCTGATGATATAATTTACTTTGTTGATCCATAGCGACCACCTGATCATAAATCTCATCGGCATTTAAATTTCGCATTCTTTTTAAAGCTGCGGTAGCGCAAAAAGTGCAATCCAAACTACACCCTACTTGGGAAGAAACACAAGCCGTAGTTCTTGTACTTGTCGGAATCAATACTGACTCCACCACTAAATTATCATGAAGTTTTACTGCGTTTTTTATCGTGCCATCTGTACTTCGCTGCTGAGAATCAATATTGATGTGTTTAATCTCAAAATTTTCTTTCAAAAGATTTCGATGTTCCAGAGAGAGGTTGGTCATCAATTCAAAATCATGTATTCCTTTTTGCCACAACCATTGAAAAACCTGTCCGCCTTTGAATGATGGAAATCCTTTAGCCACAAAGAAATCCTGTAGTTCTTCTTTGGATAAAGCGCGTATATCTTTTTTAATTATTTCTCCCAAGATTCATTTTATAAAAAAACCGCATTAATGCAGTTTTTAGTTTTTTCAGATAATTAACATAGCATCTCCATAAGAATAGAAATTATATTTCTCCTTAATGGCAACCTTGTAAGCTTGTTTGATAAAATCTGGATCAGCAAATGCAGAGATCATCATTAACAAAGTAGACTTTGGTGTGTGGAAATTTGTGATCATGCAATTAGCGATTGAAAAATCAAATGGAGGAAAAATAAATTTATGTGTCCATCCTTGATATTCGTTAAGCTGTCCTGAGGAAGAAACTGAACTTTCTAAACCACGCATTACGGTTGTTCCCACAGCACAAATTCGTTTTTTATTCGCCAAAGCATGATTTACTTTAGCGGCAGCAATTGCATCTATTATGAGTTCTTCAGAATCCATTTTATGCTTTGATAAATCTTCTACTTCCACAGGACTAAAGGTTCCTAGTCCAACATGCAAAGTGAGTTCGGCTAGATCAATCCCTTTTATCTCTAACCTCTTGAGCAAATGCTTTGAAAAGTGGAGTCCTGCAGTGGGTGCAGCTACAGCACCTTCATGCTTTGCGTAAATAGTTTGATAACGCTCTTGATCCTCTTCTTCAATGGGTCGCTTAATGTATTTAGGAAGTGGGGTTTGTCCTAATTCCTTTAGTTTGGTTCTGAATTCAGCATAACTGCCGTCAAATAAAAACCGTAGTGTTCTTCCTCTTGAGGTTGTATTATCGATCACCTCTGCTACCAAACTTTCATCCTCTCCAAAATAGAGCTTGTTTCCAATTCTAATTTTACGTGCAGGATCAACCAAAACATCCCATAAACGTTGTTCTTGATTCAATTCGCGTAATAAGAACACTTCGATTCGTGCCCCTGTCTTTTCTTTGTTTCCAAAAAGACGTGCTGGAAATACCTTTGTATTGTTCAACACCATCACATCGCCCTCGTCAAAATAATTGATAACATCTTTAAATGAATGATGCTCGATAGTTTCCTCTTTACGGTTAAGAACCATCAATCGAGATTCATCACGATCAGCAGCAGGTCTTTGAGCTAAAAGGGCACTAGGGAGTTCAAATTGAAAATCAGAGAGTTTCACAGGCTTGTTGTTTTAGTTAATTGTTAAAAACAAAAAAAGATCATTGTCTGTCTTTGTTTGTAGATTTCGAGCTGCAAATATACCATCTCAACATAGGGCATGTCAAGTAAAAAGTGGTTTATCTCTAATTTATTTGAAAATTTAGTTTTTTTAAGTCCTCCCAGAAATCTGGATAGGATTTTGAAACCACCCCTGCTTCTTGAATCTTCAAAGGGATTTTCAATGCCAAAGGCGCAAATGCCATGGCCATTCTGTGGTCATTATATGTTGGGATGGAACAATTCTTTTTAAAATTAATTCCCGCTGCTAAGTGCAAACTTTTTTCGGTCACCCGAATAGATGCACCTAATTTAGTTAGCTCAGTATGCAAAGCTTCCAAACGATCGGTTTCTTTTATTTTTAGAGTATGAAGCCCTGTCAAATTACATTCAATTCCCAAGCCATAACAGCTAACGGCAATAGTTTGTGCGATATCAGGTGCTTCAGAAAGATCTAAATCAATACAGGTTGAAATGGGTTTGTCTTCTTTTTTTAAAATCAAAGTAGTTCCCTCAAAACGAGAAGAGACTCCCAAATTTTTATAGATTGACCTAAGTACAGAATCTCCTTGCAAACTCTCTTGACGATAACTTGTCAAGTGAATTTCTGCCTCATCTGAAAGAGCTGCGATACTGAAAAAATATGAAGCTGAACTCCAATCCGATTCAACAATCTGAGTTACTCTTTTTGGTTCTTCAATCGGTAAAACACGAATGACCTGCCCTACAAATGAAGTCGTTACTCCTAACGAATTTAATAAAGCTAGGGTCATATTGATGTAGGGAATCGATGTAATTTCCCCAATCAAATGAAGCTCTAATCCTTTTTCCAAAACAGGGCCTAGCAAAAGTAAAGCAGAAATATATTGGCTACTAACATCGGCTGGTAATTCAACTTTTCCACCGGCAAGCTTTTTTCCATGGATTTTTAAGGGTGGAAATCCATCTTCTTTCCCATAATCAATAGAAGCACCCAATGAACGTAAGGCATCTACCAAAATTCGTATAGGGCGTTCTTGCATTCTTTGTGAACCTGTAAGTGTAACCGAGCGTCCTTGTTGATGAGAAAAATAAGCAGTAAGAAAACGCATTGCAGTTCCAGCATGATGAATATCAATATGATCCGAAGAGGTTTGCAATGCTTTTTGCATTACTTGGCTATCATCGGAATTAGAAGTGTTTTTTAATTCAAAACCCTTAAACAATGCTTGTAAAAGCAAAAGTCTATTGGTTTCACTTTTTGAACCCGTAATATTGATTAATCCTTTACAATGAGTATTTGGGTGTGCAATTTTAATCTCCATTAATCAATTATGATTTTAATTTTGGATTTGTGTGATGACGTTCATGATCCCTTTTAGTTTTTTCAGTCAGTTTGTCTTCAAAAGCCTTTTGTAAATCAACACCCGTTTGGTTTGCAAGACAAACGGCTACAAAAATCACATCAGCCAATTCCTCTCCCAAATCTTTGTTTTTATCACTCTCTTTTTCGGATTGTTCTCCATAACGTCTGGCAATAATACGAGCAACTTCTCCCACTTCTTCGGTAAGTTGAGCCATATTGGTCAATTCATTAAAATAGCGAACTCCATGGTTTTGAATCCACTCGTCTACCGCCTTTTGTACTCCTTTTAAATCCATTTTCAAAAATAGTTATAAATCTTGGCATGAACCTAATTCTTTTTTCAAGTTTAGATTTCAAAATAACGCTTTAATTTCATCCAATGAATGTACAATTGAACATAAATCATGCTCTTTCTCCCCATGCGAATTAAAATGAATGGCATACATCCCCTGGTCAACAGCGCCTTTAATGTCGGCCTCCAGGCTATCTCCAATCATAATAGATTTTTCTGCTTTAGAACCGCTCAATTTTAGAGCCTCTATGAAAATTTGAGGATGGGGTTTTTTATAGCCAATTTTCTCTGCAGTAAAAACATGTTCAAAATAAGATTGAATCCCTGAATTTTTGATCTTAAAGTGCTGTACTTGTTCAAATCCATTTGTGATAATATGCAATCGAAATCGCTCACTTAACATTTCCAATAAATCAATTGCACCATCAAATAAATGAGGAAACGTGCTCAAATAGTCAATGTATTTTTCTGAAATTTCATTTATAATCTCATCAGAAATCGTGTAGTTCATTTTTTCAAATGTTTTAGCCAAACGATTGAACCTAAGAGTTTCTTGTGTGATTTTATCTTCTCTATACAATTTCCAATAGGCTTGGTTTATTGGATTGTAGTACTTCAAAAAATCTTCTAAAGAAACCATCAACTCAATTTCATTAAAAATTTTTTCAAAAGTTAGTGCTGAGTTTTTTTCAAAATCCCATAGGGTATGGTCCAAGTCAAAAAAAACATCAGTAATTGTTTCTGGGTTCATCATTTTTATCGGTACTTTTCATTTAAATAGTTTACCTTTTTTTAACGATAAAAATGATTCAATTCTGAATTGTGATATCATAAAAAGGGGGTAGTCTAAAAGCAGTTATAGTATGCTTTCATCAGCGAAGCTAAAATAACCTTTTTCTGAAACAATCAGATGATCCAAAATTCTCAAGTCCACATTGGCTGCTGCTAACTTGAATTTTCTTGTGATTTGTTTATCAGAATTACTTGGACTCAATCCACTAGAGGGATGGTTGTGTGCAAGAATTAGCCCTGTGGCAGCCACTTCAAAGGCACGTTTAAAAGCCAATCGAATATCTACAGTAGTTTAGCTAATCCCTCCTTTGCTTAAGCGGTATTTTTCAATTAAACGATTTGATTGATTGAGATACAAAATCCAGAATTCTTCATGAGGTAAGGCTTCCAAATCGGAGGAAATAACTTCAAATGCGGTTTTACTGGAATTTAACACTCTTGATTGATTTGGCTTGTGTCTTTGAAATCGCTTTGACAACTCTAGTGTGGCTTTAATCTTAATCGCTTTGGCCTCGCCTATTCCTTTAAAACTCATAAGATGTTCTAAAGCTAATTGATCAAACTTCTGAAGGTCGTTATTTACAGACTTTAATATTTGCTTCATCAGTCCAACAGCACTTTGATTTACAGTTCCACTTCCAATCAAAACTGCATACAACTCCGCATTACTTAAAAATGAAGCGCCTTGAGTTTTTAGTTTTTCTCTTGGACGGTCGGAAGCATCCCAATCTTTGATGGAAAATGATTCGGTTTTTAGGGGCATATACGTCTTTTCAACTAGACTAAAATATGAAATATTTCAAAAATCAAACATAGGTTTTGATTCAGCTCAAAACCAAATTAAAACTCGTTAATTCTTTGTTTTAATTCTTCCCAATCTATCCCTCCAAAATTTCCTGAACTCATCATCACTATCACCCGATTTGAGAAATCTTGGGCTAACAATTCTTCTGTTAAAATAGACGTTTTTGAAATAACTTTCATAGAAGAATGATTAAAGGCTCTTTTGATTGTGTCTGCATCAATGGGTGCTCTATTTTTTATTTTTAATGCCTCTGGATCATAAAACACTAGTGCTTCATCTGCTGCTTCCAAAGTGTCTTTATACTGCTCTATAAAAAAGGGATCTAAACTACTATAGGTATGCAACTCCAAACAGACATGTATCCTATGACTTATAAATTGACTTTTTAGTGCTTGAGCAGTAGCTTTTACTTTACTTGGTGCATGTGCAAAATCTTTAAACAAGATTGAAGTTTTGCCTTTAGCAAGACATTCCAATCGTTTTGATGCTCCAGTAAAACTTGGAATTGCTTCGTAAAAATCAGAAGCATCTACCCCCATGAGTTGAGCAATCCATTGAGCTCCTGCAAGGTTCATTAGGTTATGACTTCCAAAAACAGCAAGTGGCAAACTTCCCTCGGAGGTGTCCAAATATGTTATTCCATTTTCAATTTTATGTTCTGGAGTGCAATATGGAATCTTTTTAACAGGGTGAGTACAATTTTCAACTAAAGTTTTCAGATTCAAATCTTCTTCATTATAAATCAAAACACCCCCTTCAACCATTGAAAAAATAAATTTTTCAAATTGAGCAACATAATCTTCAAAGGTTGGGAAAACATTTACATGGTCCCAAGCTATTCCACTTATCAAAGCTATTTCAGGTTGATACCATAAAAATTTTGGTTGTGGGTCTATTGCCGAAGACAAATACTCATCTCCTTCAAGCAGAATAAAATCATTGTCATCAGAAAGTGAAAGGGTTTCAGAAACTGCAGGAACAGGAGCACCTACCATAAAATCGGCAGCTACTTCATGATAGTTTAAAACATGTAAAATCATGGCAGTAATTGTGGTCTTTCCGTGACTTCCTGCGATTACCACAGTAGACTTTTCTTGACACATTGTTGCCAAAAACTCAGGGTAGGATTGAATTTTTAAATTTAAAGATTGTGCTGTAATCAATTCGGGATTGTCTGACTTTGCGTGCATTCCTAGAATCACTACATCAATCTCCTTGCTAAGCTTTTCAGGATACCAACCAATTGATTCTGGAAGTAAACCTGCCTTTTCTAATTTTGTTTTTGAAGGATCAAAGATTGCATCATCACTTCCAGTAACTTGATGCCCTAACTGATGCATTGCAAGTGCCAAACTGTGCATCGCACTTCCCCCTATTGCTATAAAATGCAGTCGCATCATGGATTCAGTTTTTGGATCATGAATTTAATACTTTCCAAAGCGCGTCTTTCAACTCAGTTAAATGATATTGTGTTGCACTTGAAATAATCAGGTGTGGAGTCTTCTTGAAAAGTGACTTCATCTCTTTTGCATATTCCTCCTTAAGTTCATCGTCTAATAAATCTGCTTTCGAGAGCACGATCATAAATTGCTTGTCTAGCAATTCAGGATTATATTTTACTAGTTCCTTTTGAAGGATTTCAAACTCAGTTTTCAAATTTTTTGTATCCGCAGGAATCACGAAAAGTAAAATAGAATTTCGCTCAATATGCCTTAAGAAATAATGTCCCAACCCTTTTCCTTCAGCTGCACCTTCAATAATTCCCGGAATATCCGCCATTACGAAGGACTGAAAATCTCTGTATTCTACAATCCCTAAATTAGGTTTCAAGGTTGTAAACTCATAATCTGCAATTTTAGGTTTTGCAGAAGTAAGGGCCGCTAATAAAGTTGACTTTCCAGCATTAGGAAATCCTACCAATCCAACATCTGCAAGTACTTTCAACTCCAAAGTGATTTGAAAGGTGGTTCCTTCAATTCCAGGCTGTGCATAACGTGGAGTTTGACGTGTGGAAGATTTGAAATGCCAATTTCCACGACCTCCCAATCCACCCTTTACAATAACTACCTCTTGATTATCTTCAGTAATTTCAAGTAAAATCTCGTTAGTCTCTGTACTTCTAACTACCGTACCCATAGGAACATCTATATAAATATCTTGACCCTGGGCTCCGCTACTCCTATTTTTACTTCCATCTCCTCCATGACCGGCAGAAAAATGTTTTTTAAATTTAAACGTATATAGTGTCCATAACTGTCTATTTCCTCTCAAAATAACATGACCACCACGACCTCCGTCGCCTCCATCAGGTCCCCCCTTGGTTATATATTTTTCTCGATGTAAATGGATCGAACCCTTTCCTCCATTTCCAGAGCTAACAAAAAGTTTGACATAATCAACAAAATTTCCTTCTGTCATAGACTAGTTTAAACGCTCAATAAGCGAAGTTAATCGAGCTGTAATTTCTTCAATGGTACCGATTCCGTTAATGCTGTGAAATTTTTGTTGTCCTTGATAATAATCTCTTAAAGGAGCTGTTTTTTGATTGTACTCATCAAAACGATTCCTAATCTTCTCTTCATCTTGGTCATCAGTTCTCCCACTAGTTTGCCCTCTTTCTAGCAAACGTTTTACTAAAATATCGTCTTCTGCCTCTAATGCAATTGTTGCATTGACTTTCATATTTTTAGTTTCTAAAAAAGTATCTAAAGCTCCTGCTTGTGCTTCAGTTCTTGGAAATCCGTCAAAAATAAATCCTTCTGCATTTGGATTCCGATCTACTTCAGCTTCCAACATATCAATGGTCACTTGATCAGGAACTAAATCTCCGTTGTCCATGTATGATTGTGCTAACTTCCCTAATTTGGTCTCATTCTTAATATTATATCTAAACAAGTCTCCTGTTGAGATATGAACCAAATTAAAAGTTGTTTTTAAAAATGCTGCCTGCGTTCCTTTGCCTGCCCCAGGCTTTCCAAATAAAACTAGATTGATCATGGATTTTAAAAATTTTGAACAAAGATATCCATTTTAAGTGGCTTTTTTCCATTCCAAAAAACTTATGCGTATTTTTGCAAAAAGCTTTTCATGGGATTTTTCTCTGGTTCACAAACAATTGGAATTTTAGGCGGCGGTCAATTAGGCAAAATGCTCCTTACAACAACACGTCAATGGGACATCAACACTAAAGTGATGGATCCAAGCGATCAAGCCCCCGGACGAATTGCCTGCAATACATTTGTGGTGGGCGATCTAATGGATTACGACAAGGTGGTAGAATTTGGGAAAAATGTTGACATTCTTACTATTGAAATTGAAAATGTAAACACAGCTGCTCTCGCTACTCTAGAAAAACAAGGAGTAAAAGTATATCCTCAAGCTAGCGTACTGAAGACTATCCAAAACAAATGCCATCAAAAAAAGTTTTACAAATCCAATAACATCCCCACAGCACCTTTTCAGCTTTTTGATTCAAAGGATGCTTTAAAAGACGCCGTAGGAAAAGGAGAGGTCTCTTTTCCTTTTGTTTGGAAATCAGAGGCTATGGGATATGATGGTTTTGGTGTTCAAATTGTTCGCACCAATTCTGACTTAGAAAACATAAACCAGGGTCCCTGCATGGCAGAAGATTTAGTTGCTATCGATAAAGAGCTTGGAATAATAGTTTGTAGAAGTCCTAAAGGAGAATCTGTATGCTACCCCTGTGTAGAAATGGAATTTCATCCTACAGCCAACCAAGTTGAATATGTATTGAGCCCTGCACGCATTTCAAAATCTCTCGAGAAAAAAGCTACAGAACTTGCTTTACTCGTATCAGAATCATTTCAACATGTAGGCCTTCTTGCAGTAGAATTATTCTTAACCAAAGAGAACGAACTAGTGGTCAACGAAGTTGCACCTCGTCCTCATAATAGTGGGCATTACAGTATAGAAGCGTCCTATACTTCACAATTTGAACAACACATTCGTGCAATTCTTGATCTTCCACTTGGAAACACTGAAAATAAAGTAGCAGGAGTGATGGTCAATCTTGTAGGAAAAGAGGGACACAACGGACTCGTTCATTATAAAAACTTAAAAGAAATCTTAACCATAGAGGGAGTAAATCCTCACATTTATGGTAAAAAAGAAACACGTCCTTTTCGTAAAATGGGACATATAACCATCGTCAACAAAGACCTTGGTACTGCACGTGAAATTGCAGAACACGTTAAAGAAACAATTGAAGTAATTACAAAATAATATGGCACAGGTAGGAATTATCATGGGAAGTCAATCAGACTTACCTATCATGAAAGAAGCAATTGCAGTTTTAAATGAGTTAAATATTGAGGTTGAAGTGGATATTATTTCCGCGCACCGAACACCCGAAAAAATGATGCATTATGGAGCTGAAGCGCATAAAAAAAATCTTAAAGTAATCATTGCGGGAGCTGGAGGTGCTGCTCACTTACCCGGTATGATTGCTTCGCTTACTCCACTTCCTGTAATTGGTGTTCCTATTAAATCAAGTAATTCAATTGATGGATGGGACAGCGTTTTGTCTATCTTACAAATGCCTGGAGGAGTTCCCGTTGCAACAGTAGCCCTAAATGGAGCGAAAAATGCAGGTATACTCGCTGCACAAATCATTGGAAGTCATGATCTAAAAGTTCAAGAACAGGTCATTGCCTTCAAAGAAAGCTTAAAAGATAAAGTGATATTGAGTAGTCAAAATCTTAAAAAATAAAAACATTGAGTAATCCGCTTCTAGAAAACTTTGACACCCCCTTCGAGTCAGCTCCATTTTCAAAAATAAAAACAGAACATTTTATTCCTGCTTTGAAACATAGTATTGATCTTGCTTTAGATGAAATCGATACTGTATTGAAAAATACAGCGACTCCTAGTTTTGAGAATACTCTTGAAGCATTAGAAAATTGTGGTAACCTTATTGGAAGAAACAGTTCCCTTTTATTCAATTTAAACAGTGCTGAAACAAGTGATACCCTCCAAAAAGTAGCACAAGAGGCAGCTCCCCTTCTCACAGCTTTTCAAAATGACATTCGCCTAAATGAAACACTTTTTAAGCATATTAAATTTGTCTATGAAAAAGAAAATCGAGCACTCTTGAGCCCAGAACAGCTCACCTTACTTGAAAAAGAATACAAAGGGTTTGTTCGAAACGGAGCCTTACTCGATAACAATGCAAAAGAAAAACTTAGAGGGATTGATACTGCACTTGCTCAATTGAGTCTTAGTTTTGGAGAACACGTTTTGGCCGATACTCAAGCGTATCAACTTCATATTGAAAAGGAAGAAGACCTAAAAGGACTTCCAGATAACAGTAAGGAAATGGCAAAACAACTGGCCGAACAAAAAGGACTAAAAGGATGGAGTTTTACCCTAGATTATCCAAGCTATGTGCCTTTTATGACTTATTCAAAACATCGAGAATTAAGAAAAAAGTTAAGCCTCGCTTTTGGAAAAAGAGGATTCCAAGACAACGATCAAAATAATTCAGAAGTTATTATAAAAATCGTTAAACTTCGTAAAGAAAGAGCGCAACTGCTGGGATATGAATCTCATGCTGCGTTTGTTCTAGAGGAGCGAATGGCACAATCAGAAAAAAACGTACAATTCTTTTTAGACAACCTAAGTGAAAAAGCACATCCTGCAGCAAAAAAAGAATGGGGTACAATGGAAACATTTGCTTTAGAAAACTTAGGAATTGACAAGCTTGAAAAATGGGATACTGCCTTTGTTGCTGAAAAGTTAAAACAAGCCAAATTTGATCTAGACGAACAAAAAATTAAACCGTATTTTCCATTAGATAAAGTCTTAAAAGGTTTATTTGAAATAGTGGAAAGGCTATATGGATTAAGCTTTAACAAAACGACAGAAATAGACCCCTACCAAGAAGAAGTAGTTGTATATGAAGTCAACAAAAACGAGGAATTTCATGCCTTACTCTATGCCGATTTTTTTCCACGTCCAGGAAAAAGAAATGGAGCTTGGATGACCAGTTATCGTTCACAAAAAAGCAAACAACGTCCTCATGTTTCTATAGTCTGTAATTTCTCAAGACCTACCAAGATACAACCTTCACTGTTGACATTTCAAGAAGTGACAACCTTATTTCATGAATTTGGACATGCCCTACACGGCATATTAGCAAACACAACGTATAGCGGATTGAGTGGGACTAGTGTTTATTGGGACTTTGTAGAACTTCCGAGTCAGATCATGGAAAACTGGTGTTATGAGCCAGAGGCATTAGCACTCTTTGCAAAGCACTATGAAACCGATAAAGTGATTCCTCAAGAGTATATCGATAAAATTAAAAAAGCTTCTCATTTCCAACAAGGACTTCAAACGCTTCGACAACTAAGTTTTGGATATTTAGATCTTTCATTTCACAACAAAAATGCTTCTCAAATTGATAATGTAAAAACCCACGAAAAACATCAAATTGAATCACTTCAATTCACGACTGACTCTCCTGAAAATTGTATGAGTACTGCCTTCTCCCACATCTTTCAGGGAGGATATGCTGCGGGATATTACAGTTATAAATGGGCAGAAGTACTGGATGCGGACGCTTTTGAATTGTTTTTAGAAAAAGGGATTTTTGATTCAAAAACGGCGACTTCATTTTTAGACAATATCTTATCAAAAGGAGGAACCGAACACCCCATGACACTCTACAAACGCTTTAGAGGAAAAGAACCGGACCCTACTGCATTACTCAGAAGAGCAGGGCTTATTTAACTTTTTAAAAACCTTTTATTGCCTTTTGATTTGATATTATCACATTTTAAGAGGTATGCCCAAATCAGAACCTCAATATTTGGAATTCTTTTCTTTTCATGCACTATTCACTTGTGGTGTCAAGTTTCCTTTTTTGGCGATTTGTACAAAGGTGAAAATAAAGAATTTCATATTGCTTTTTCAGAAACCTATTTTAGTGGTGGGAAGATAAAAACCCATCGAGAGGAACCTTTTGGGGTTGTCTCCTTTGGCTCGAAAAGTAAGTGAACTCAACTTGACGAAAATTCGTATGTTGATGGCAGATGAAATTGAAAAAATTTTACCTGAATTAGTATCAATTAATACTTCAAAAAATGAGCTGAAGATTATCGATTATATTGGACTTATTCCTGTTTTAGTCAATGCAATAGTTGAACATTAGAAAGAAATTGATCAATGAAAAAACGGTGATTTACCAATTCATAAATCCACCTTCTAAATCGTAAATTTTTGTAAACCCAAGGGAATCCATTATTATTGAAGCCTTTCCACTTCTGTTACCAGAGCGACAATAGATTAACAGCGTTTTACTTTTATCAAAAGCAGAGATATTTTCAATGAAATTGGCTCCTTTATAATCTATATTAATTGCGTTTTCTAAATGCCCCTCATCAAATTCAGTTGGTGTCCTTACATCAATGATTTGATAGTGCTGTTCCATGAGATTTAAATAGGTCTGCTTGTTCACAACTTCAATTGTTTTCTCATTGGCTGTACAAGCAATAAATAAGATCAGTATGAATTTTTTCATAAAACTATTTTAATAAAAATAAGAAATTAAGAAGAAACTCAACCGCCAGAAAATGGGAATTCCTTCGATCCAGAAACTTTCAAAATATTTGGAACTATCCTTAGACGAATAATTTAGTCCTATACCTAGCATCAGAAAAGCAACAAACAAAGGAACTATCATTAAAGCGTCTGAAGGAAACACAAAAACTGCGAAGACAAACCCAATGCTTAATATTATTTGACCTAGCAACCTGGTTTTATATATTCCTAGTTGCTGAGGAATAGTTTGTAAACTCAAATCATCTGTTTTTAAATCTCTTATTTCAAAAGGTAAAGTAGCCACCCAAACATATATAAACTGAATAAACGACCATTTTAAAAATAGAGAGAACGAAAAGCTATTCATGTTAGCTAACGGTACTCCCACAATAATCATTATCCAGCTGAGTGCTACTAAATAAATTTTCCATCCTTTTTTATTCCGCCAGTTTGTCGTTTCACCAAATAGTGGAATTGTGTAAATAATCACCAGCACCCCACCTATTAAAACAAAAACTTTTGAAGTGAAATTTAAACTGAAAAATAGTACAGATGCTATTAAAAAACTGAGGATAGAAACGATCAAGATTCCAGAAAAATCTCTTACTTCAGAAGAGATTGAAACTAAAGGAAAATATTTAGTGAAATTATACACAAAAAGAGTGCTAGAAAAAATAAATATTAACATGTTTTGAGCAACATTATCCAGAAACAAAGCTGCAGTTAAAGAACCCAAGCAAGTGACAGATAAAGCCACATGAATACTGGATTTAACGTAAAATTCAAAACACTTTTTTAAAACTTTTTGCACATGTAAAGATCGAAACTTTATAGGAGTTCAAGTTTGTTTTTAAAAAAAAACTTGAGAACATTAAAAAGAACAAAAAAAATGTCCCACATAAGTTCTATTTTTGTGAAAATTTCTAATATATGAGAACGGACGAATTTGTTGAAAGACACATAGGACCTAATGAAGAGGAAATCAAACAAATGCTTTCAAAAATTGGAGCTAAATCAATCGAACAACTACTTGAGGAAACCATTCCGGAAGCAATTCGACTTGATGAAAATCTAGATCTACCCGATGGAATAAGTGAATATGCTTTTTCTAAAACAATTCAAAAATTAGGTAGAGAAAATAAACTTTTTAACACTTTTATAGGTTTAGGCTATCATGCGGCAATAACCCCTGCTGTTATCCAACGTAATATATTAGAAAATCCAGGGTGGTATACTGCCTACACTCCTTACCAAGCAGAAATAGCACAAGGAAGACTAGAGGCTTTATTCAATTTCCAAACCATGATCTGTGATTTATCAGGAATGGAACTGGCCAATGCTTCTCTTTTAGACGAGAGTACTGCTGCTGCAGAAGCAATGATAATGCTTTTTGGTGCGCGTTCTCGTGATCAGAAAAAAAATGACACCAAACACTTTTTTGTTGATGAAAATATTTTGCCACAAACACTTTCTTTATTAGAAACTAGAGCAACTCCCCTTGGAATAGAATTGGTTATTGCGTCTGCAGAAAGTCAAGTATTTGATCAACATTTTTTTGGAGCTGTTTTTCAATACCCTGGAAAACATGGAAGCATTCCTGATTTAAAGAAATTAATCAATAAAGCTAAAGAACAAGGCGTTTGTACAATAGTTGCCGCTGACATCATGAGTTTAGTACTTCTTGAATCTCCTGGCCATCATGGAGCAGATGTAGTAGTAGGAACTACCCAACGCTTTGGAATCCCCTTGGGTTACGGTGGACCTCATGCAGCCTTTTTTGCCACAAAAGAACATTACAAAAGAAATATTCCAGGACGAATCATTGGTCAAACCCGTGACTTGAATGAAAATCCTGCTCTTCGTATGGCACTCCAAACCAGAGAGCAACATATAAAAAGAGATCGAGCAACTTCAAACATTTGTACAGCTCAAGTTCTTTTAGCTGTTATGGCTGGAATGTACGCTGTGTATCATGGTCCAAAAGGTCTGCGTTATATCGCGACCAAGATTCATCAAAATACTTCCCTGCTTAACCAAAAACTGGAAGCCCTTGGATTCCATCAAAAAAATAGTTTCTTCTTTGATACCCTAGCTATTGAAGCAGATGCATTGGAAATAAAAAAGATAGCTGAAGAAAAAGAAATTAATTTCTATTATCCTGAAAATAATACTGTTTGTATTTCACTCAACGAAACGACTTCGTTATATGAAATTAATCAAATTGCAGGTGTTTTTTCAAGTTATCTAAAGAAGGAAAACAACTCACTCAATATAAATGACGATATCATTAATCTTCCTCAAGAAGATATAAGAAAGAGTCCTTTTCTAACACATCCTGTGTTTAATTCTTATCATTCCGAAACTGCATTAATGCGATATATTAAGTCATTAGAAAGAAAAGATTTAGCACTAAATCATTCTATGATTTCTTTAGGTTCGTGTACCATGAAACTTAACGCAGCTTCAGAGATGCTTCCTTTAAGTGATCCAAACTGGGGAGGAATCCATCCTTTTGTTCCTTTGAACCAAGCAAATGGATACCAAAAAATGTTAGCACATCTTACGGAACAGCTTAATGTGGTAACTGGCTTTGCTGCAACGTCTTTACAACCCAACTCTGGTGCTCAAGGTGAGTATTCAGGCTTAATGGTTATTCGTGCTTATCATGAATCAAGAAATGACTATCACAGAAATATCTGTATTATTCCAGCATCGGCCCATGGTACTAATCCAGCTTCAGCAGTTATGGCAGGAATGAGTGTGGTAGTAACAGGAACAGATGAAAAAGGAAATATTGATTGGGATGACTTGCAAGAGAAAGTGATTTTACATAAAGACAAGCTGTCTGCGCTAATGATTACATATCCTAGTACTCATGGCGTTTTTGAAGTTAAAATTAAAGACATCACCCAACTTATTCATGATTGTGGGGGTCAGGTATATATGGACGGTGCAAATATGAATGCTCAAGTAGGCTTGACAAGTCCAGCTGTTATTGGTGCTGATGTATGTCATCTTAATCTTCACAAAACATTTGCCATTCCCCATGGTGGAGGTGGACCCGGTGTTGGTCCCATTTGTGTGGCTGAACACCTAGCACCATTTTTACCAGGAAATCCGGTTATTCCAACAGGTGGAGACCAGGCCATTACCGCAATTTCTGGAGCACCATTTGGCTCAGCACTAGCATGTGTTATCTCTTATGGATATATTAAAATGCTAGGAGGAAAAGGACTTAGAAAAGCAACTGAAATCGCAATTTTAAATGCCAACTACATCCAAAAACGCCTTGAAGGGGCTTATGAAATTCTATACACCGGTATCAAGGGTAGAGCGGCTCATGAACTTATTATTGACTGTAGACCTTTTAAAGAAATGGGAATTGAGGTTGTAGATATCGCTAAAAGACTAATGGATTATGGATTCCACGCACCCACAGTTTCGTTTCCAGTGGCTGGAACTATGATGATTGAGCCTACTGAAAGTGAAAATATCAAAGAAATGGATCTCTTTTGTGATGCCATGATTTCAATCAGGATGGAAATTGCAGGTAGCGAAAAAGAGCATAGTTTACTCAAAAATGCACCCCACACTTTAGCAATGATTACAAGCGATGAATGGAGCTTTCCATACAGCAGACAGAAAGCAGCCTTTCCACTCGATTTTGTTCATGATAATAAATTTTGGCCAACGGTAAGAAGAGTTGATGAAGCGTATGGGGATCGTAATTTAGTGTGCAGTTGTCTCCCTATTGAATCCTACTCAAATGCTTGATATACAATAAGATATTTTTTTTTAAAATTAATTAAACTTAATTTAAAACTAATTTAGATATCGTAGGGGTTTTTAGAAAACAAAGAGGCTAGCTATCCAAAAGAATACCTTTGTTTTTACAATGAAAAGCATTAAAATAACAGGTACCGGAAGTAGTATCCCTGAGAAGGTGAAACCCAATGTGCGATTTTCTTCAAATTCATTTTTTGATACTGCTGGATCAAAAATTGAAAACCCCAATGAAGAAATTATAGATAAATTTCAGGCCATTACGGGTATTGATCAAAGACGCTACATAAGAGATGATCAAACCGTATCTGATATTGCCCTTGATGCTGCACAAAAGGCAATTGCAGATGCTACTCTAGATCCCGAGAAACTAGATTATATTATTTTTGCTCACAATGTGGGTGACATAGCTCTTAATTCAAATCAAGTAAATACTTTACCAAGTTTAGCTTCTAAATTAAAAGCAGGTCTAAAAATTGTAAATCCGGAATGTGTTGCCTACGATATCTTATTTGGATGTCCAGGTTGGGTAGAAGGTATCATACAAGCTAAAGCCTTCATCAAAGCGGGAATGGCCAAGAAATGTTTGGTTATCGGTGCTGATACCTTATCACGTGTGTTAGACCAAAGTGACCGTGATTCGATGATTTATGCAGATGGAGCTGGTGCAACTATAATAGAATCTTCAGAAGACAAGGGAGGAATACTCTCTCACAAAACAGTCACTTACACTTCTGATGGCGAAGCGGAATTTATTTTTTACGGTCCAGCCAATGACATAGGTGAAGGAACAAAATACATTAAAATGTACGGGAGAAGAGTCTATGAATTTGCATTAAGCAAAGTTCCTTTAGCGATACAATCCTGTTTAGACGCCTCAGGTGAGTCCATTGATGATGTAAAGAAAATTTTCATTCATCAAGCCAATTTAAAAATGGATGATGCGATAATAAAACGCTTTTATAGGTTATACAAAAAACCGATTCCAAAAGATGTTCTACCAATGAACATCCAAGAATACGGCAATAGCTCTGTAGCAACTATACCTACTCTTTATGATCTAATTCGTAAAGAAAACTATCAAGGTCATGAAGTAAACAAAGGGGATTTAGTGATTTTCGCATCTGTTGGTGCAGGGATGAACATCAATGCAATTACCTATCTTATTTAAACGCTAAAAGAGCTTTAATTACCTCTCGTATAAAGTTGGCATAAACATAAAATTCTTACCTTTGGGAGGGTATGAAAATCCTTACACATATTGGAAAATATTTCATAATGCTCATGTTAACCTTTGGGAAATTTACCAAATG
>ENA-ORDA01001442-ORDA01001442.1-marine-metagenome-genome-assembly--contig:-NODE-1442-length-20051-cov-3.354210_pt1 | contig 20051 bp, 16 predicted proteins | sample MGYA00237778_ERZ508506 | MGnify/ENA primary metagenome ERZ508506 (study PRJEB26177, sample SAMN06267891) | marine metagenome | isolation source: Monterey Bay, California, USA | place: Pacific... | reverse complement strand
TTCTTCTCTTTTAGCGAATTATATAACTCAACCGGTTCATCAGCGACACCTACCCAACAACCATTAATAAACACTTTGACTTTGCCAATCAATTTACTAACGTCTTCGTCAACACTTATTATATATGGATTCACATACAAATATAATGAAGTGCTGTTTGTAGGTATAGTTATATGTGCCATATAACTCAGTGCCTTCACTACACCAATCGATTGACCTTCTGGTGTCTCAGCAGGACATAAATATCCCCATGTTGTATTGTGTAATTTTCTAGGAGGAATCAAATCGCCACTCTTTTCTAATGGCGTATTAATACGACGCAAATGACTCAAAGTCGCCATAAAAGTTAGACGATTTAATACTTGCGCCACACCAACCTTGGTAGTGTTGGCTTGTTTTATACTGAAATCACCAGTTGCCAATGCTCGTGAGACTGGGCAGAGAGATGTGATTCTAAACCCACTCAGTTATGGGCTTGTATCAAGCATCACCTACGAGACGGTCGTTAGCGAAAGAGATGCCCGATTTTTAGATACTGATGAAGATGGGCTGACGGATGTGAAAGAAGTCGAGCTCGAAACTGATTTCAATGTGGAAACGAGGTTTTATCTTCAGCGAGTTTATGACAATGCGGTAGCCACCTCAAGTTTGGAGGGTCGCCAAGCGGGGCGGTCGGACGTCACTGGAAACCCAGGAAACTTTAACCTTACAACCGTCGCTGCCTATAATGTCGTGATTGCGGAGAGAGATGCGCGTCCGACGCAAGTCTCTTACGATGCAATTGTGGCGGAAAGAGATATTCGTTTCTTAGATACTGATGAAGATGGCCTAACAGATGTAAAAGAACTCGAACTCGAGTCTGATTCGACCGTTGCAACAAGCTTCTACCTTCAGGGAGCCTACGACAATGCGGTTGCGGCATCAAAGTCAGAGGGTCGACAAGCTGGAAGAAATGAGGTCACTGGAAACCCAGATAATTTTGACCTTAAAACAACCGCCTCTTATGCAGCAGTCGTTGCCGAGAGAGATGCTCGTTTTCTTGATTCTGATCAAGACGGTCTTACCGATCTAAAGGAAGAGGAACTTGAGAGTGATGGGGGAGAAGAAACTACATTTTATCTCAAGTCTGCTTATGATTCAGCTGTGACAACGTCACGTGTAGCTGGGCGAAGTGAAGTCACTACCAACCCCCAAAACTTCAGCCTCATTAAACGCGACGCCTATGACTCTGTTGTAGCCGAGAGAGATGCTCGTTTTCTTGATTCTGATCAAGATGGCCTGACTGATGAAAAAGAAATTGAACTAGGGGTGAGTATTTCTGAGAAGACGAATTTTTATCTCCAAGGAGCATTTGACGAGATCGCTGGGAACGCTCTTGATGATTCGCTCGAACAAGTCACTGCAAATCCACAGAACTACGGGTTCGCTTCGATAGCTGCTTACAATGCCGTGGTTGCTGAAAGAGATTCTCGTTTTGTTGACACAGATCGGGACGGACTGACTGATCAGAAAGAAAATGAGCTCGCGACGAGTAGCACCGAGGCAACAACATTTTATCTCAAAAGCGCTTATGATTCTGTAATTGCTGAATCGCTTCAGATTGGGCGTGATGAGGTTGTAGAGAACCCACAGAATTTCGCGCTGACTAGTAATACTGCTTACAATAATGTGGTTTCCCAAAGAGATGCCCGTTTTGCTGACAGCGATGAAGATGGCCTTACAGATGCCATTGAAGCTGAGCTTGAAACAGATCCAAACCGGAGCACATTGTTTTCGATTCTGGAGAGCCCTAGTAATTTCAAAATTGCATTCTCTCAGACTACTGGTGACGAAGATGATGATTTTGTGATTGCGGAAGCAACTACGGAAGACGACGAGCTTTTTGCTGACTCGGATCTAGATGGTATTACCGATGCAAAAGAAGAAGAGCTGAATACGAATCGGGATGAACAAACAACTTTCTATGTGAAGTCATCCTATGATAGCGCTGTTGCAGCCTCGAGAGTGGCTGGCCGGAATGACGTCACGACTAACCCCCAAAATTATGATCTCACGACTGCCACGGCTTATCAGGCAGTTATCGCAGAACGAAACGCTCGCTTTATTGATAGTGATCGAGATGGATTGACTGATACTAAGGAAGTTGAACTTGAGACGAATACTTCCGAGGAAACAATTTTTTATCTTCAGAGCTTTTTTGATAATGCTGTCGCGAACTCGCGCCAATCTGGGCGATCTGAGGTGACATCTAATCCCCAAAATTACGACCTAACAACAACGAGTTCGTATGATGAAGTGGTCGCTCAGAGAGATGCGCGCTTCGTCGATAGTGATCAAGACGGTCTTACCGACCTAAAAGAGATTGAATTGTCGTCGGACTCTACGGCTGAGACCTCTTTTTATCTCCAAGGTGCTTATGACACCGCGGTGGCAGAAGCACTTCAATCAGGTTCTGATAGTGTCACGAATAATCCAAGTAATTACAATCTGACGAGTATTACAGCCTATGACGCGGTAGTTGCTCAGAGAGATGCTAGACCAACGCTCGATGCCTTTAACGCCATTACTGAGGAGAGAGATGCGCGCTTCGTGGATACTGATAAGGATGGCCTGACCGATACGAAGGAAATCGAGCTCGAGACCGATTCGACTGTCGGGACAATCTTCTACCTTCAGGGAGCATACAACAATGCGGTAGCTACCTCGAATTCACAGGGTCGCCAGGCGGGCCGGTCGGATGTCACTGGAACGCCTGGAAACTTTAACCTCACAACCGTCGAAGCTTATAATATCGTAGTTGCGGAAAGAGATGCGCGGCCGACCCAAAACTCTTACGATGCAATTTTGGCGGAAAGAGATGCCCGTTTTATAGATACTGATGAGGACGGCATTACCGATCTCAAAGAGATTGATCTTGAGACGGATTTGGCAGTTGAAACAACCTTCTACCTTCAGGGGACCTACGATGATGCCGTTGCAGCCTCAAATACCCAGGGTCGCCAAGTGGGCCGATTGGATGTCACTGAAAACCTAGGGGATTATAGTCTCACGACTGTCGAAGCTTATAATACGGTAGTTGCGGAAAGAGATGCGCGGCCGACGCAAACTTCTTACGATGCAATTGTGGCGGAAAGAGATGCCCGTTTTATAGATACGGATGAGGACGGGCTGACCGATGTGAAGGAGATTGAGCTGGAGACAAATTTAGCTTTCGAAACTAGGTTCTATCTTCAGACAGCATACGATAATGTAGCTACTCAATATTTGAGAGAGGGCCGGAAGGCAGGTCGATCAGATGTGACTGGAAATCCAGGTGACTTTAACCTCACGACAGTTGAAGCTTATAATATGGTAGTTGCGCAAAGAGATGCTCGGCCGACGCGGGATGCTTACGACACTGTCTTGGAAGAGCGCGACGCTCGGCCCACCCTTGGCGAAGTAAAAGATGCTCGTTTGGGCTCAGTGGTGCTTCTGCCGGATAATGGTAATAATCGTGTGAAGATTCGTTTCTCAATTGAAGAGACCGATGACTTGAAGGTTTGGACAAAGCGAGATGAAGTCAATGAGGTCACCGTGCCGCTGGAGCTTGGTAGCAAGTTCTATCGTTTTTCCCTTCAGGACGAATGATATAAGAAGGCTCGATTGACGTTACGATCGATGGCACTGGCAAAGATGATGTGTGAGCTACCTGACTACAAAGAATGGGATGGTGATTCTTACTATCGCCGAAGAAAGCGTGATCTTTTCTCAGTTTTCTCCGTAGGAAAAACATCCAATAAGTTGCTGATGCCAAGCATCATTAGATGCCGTAGTTTTTTCCAGTTCTCGCGGAAACAAGACTTGATTGGGGTAATTCTTTTTTGATTTTTGCCATCACTCAAACAGGAAAGGAAAGGGGCGAATCATTAAAACCTCTCGAAGAAGTCGTGATCGATTTTAGAGATCCGGTAGGTGCTGTTGACCTAAACGCCTGCCTCCTACTGGATCATTAGTTACGCAAGCTTCTTTCCTTCGATTAGGACGAGCTTCATATCTCTTAAGTCGTTGGCGAAAGGTAAATCGACCGACTTCTTTAGGAGTGGTAATAGGGAGGCGGTCAACAAACCTAGCATCGAAATAAATGGAAGTGAGCAACCAAAATTCGTAATCGATAAATATCAAAGGTTTTGAAGTTTAGTAAAAGAAAATCGCCTGCCGAATTCTTTATTCTATATCCTAGATCGTGGTTTATGGTGGGAATACACGAATCAGGGAACAAAGGAAACTCGCTTGCATAGGTGCAAAGCAGATTTTGATTACAGTTAGATTTCCTTCAGAGTTTTCGCCCTCTTACTCGTCTTCGAGAGCGAAGCGGTAGAATTTTTTACGAGTCCCAAGCGGCACGGTGACTTCGTTAAATTCGTCGCGCTTTGTCCAAGTTTTGAAGTCGTCGGTCTCCTCGATTGAGAAGCGGATCTTCACGCTTTGATTTGCAACGTCCGGCTGAAGCACAACTGAGCCTAGACGAGCATCTATAATTTCTTCGATAGTAGGTCGTGCATCCCGCTCTGTAATAAGCGCGTTGTATGCCTCTATAGTGGGGCGCGCGTTGCGCTCTTCAACGACGGTGTTGTAAGCGGCCTGTGTTGGCCGTGAATCTCTTTCAGTGACTATCGTATCGTAGGCTTCTTGAGTCGGGCGCGCGTCACGTTCTGCAACTACTGTGTTGTAGGATTCGTTTGTGGTGAGGTTGTAATTAGAAGGATTAGTTGTGACATCGCCTTGACCCGCTATTCGAGATTCTGCCACTGCCGTGTCGTATGTGGCTAAAGTCGGACGTGCATCACGTTCGGCTACCACTGATGTTAAAGCAGCATCCTTCTGAGCGATTGTCTTATTGAGAGATCCAATCGCTAATGTGTTTGAGCCGATGGTGTCATTGCAAGTTTCGATGATTCCATTGAGCTGCTGAGCCTCTGCAACACGTCGTCCTTCCAGCTCATTATACTGATTATCTTTTTGGACGATGAGAGCATTCTTTTCACCCACCGTTGTATTTAGCGTAGTGATAGTGTTATCTTTTTGAATGACCATTCCATTGTAAGCGGCAAAGGTAGTTAATGCGAAAATTGCAGGATCGGTAGTAACGTCGCCTTGACCGGCAAGACGAGAGGCGGCTATTGCTGAATCGTATGCGCCTTTAAGATAGAAGACTGTCTCCTCTGCTGAATCAGTTTCTAGCTCGGCTTCCTTTACGTTTGTAATGCCGTCCTTGTCGGTGTCAAAAAAGCGGGCATCGCGTTCTGCTACGACAACTGCCAACCGATCCGCAGTAGGACGCGCATCGCGTTCGGCAATCGCGGCATCGCGTTCTGCTGTCATTTGTGCAAGCTGCGCCTCAAGTTGAGCAGTTGTCACAGATTGATCGGCATCAGTCAGGGTGAGTCCATTCCACTTATAAGATCCAAGGTTTTCGCTAGTCAGTAGAGCCACAGCCCCGTCCGCCAAGTCTGAGAATGCCTCACTACCCACGGTTGGAGCGGCACCTTGAAATGTGATGCTCGTGAGGCTCCTGCAGTCTTTGAAGGCCTGAATCCCGATGCTGGTGACGTTATCAGGCAAAGTGATGCTGCTCAGACTTGTACAGTTAACAAAGGCCTCATTCCCGATGCTGGTGACGCCATTGCCAATCGTGATGTTCGTCAGGCTTGTGCAGCCAACGAAGGCCCCATTCGCGATGCTGGTGACGCCATTACCAATCGTGATGTTCGTCAAGTCGCTACAGCCTCTGAAAAGCTCCTGCCCGATGCTGGTGACGCTATCCGGAATGGTGATGGTGAGCAGGTTAATGCAGTCTTGGAAGGTCCCCTGTCCGATGTTGGTAACGCTATCAGGAATCGTGATGCTTGTAAGACTGGTGCAGGCTTTGAATGCATAACGCCCGATGCTGTTAACCCTATTGCCAATTGTGATGGTCGTCAGGTCGCGGCAGTCTTGGAAGGCCCCCTGACCGATGCTGGTGACGCCATTACCAATCGTGATAGCGGTAAGGTCGCTGCAGTCCTGGAAGGTCCCCTGACCGATGCTAGCGACGCTATCCGGAATGGTAATGGTGATCAGGCTGCTGCAGTCTTGGAAGGCCCCTTGCTCGATGCTGGTAACGCTATCAGGAATTATGACGCTTGTAAGACTGGTGCAGGCTTTGAAGGTATAACGACCGATGCTGGTGACGCTACCAGGAATGGTGATGGTCGTCAGGTCGCTGCAGTCTTCGAAGGTCCCTTGTCCGATGCTTGTAACGCTATCAGGAATCGTGATGCTTGTTAGCCTGAGGCAGCCCTTGAAGGCATAATGCCCGATATTGGTGACGCTATCAGGAATCGTGATGTTCGTCAGGTTGTCACAATTGTAGAAGGCAGAATTTGCGATCAAGGCTATCGGTGCGTTACTTACCGAAGCGGGAATCTCTACTTCTCCGCTGGCATTGCTTCCGTCGATTAAATAGGCGACTTGACCACTGTGGCTTATCAAAAATTTGAATATACTATCTATTTGATCGTAGCCAATTTTAGTATTATTGAATGCATTCTGGCCGATATTTGTGACGGCATCAGGAAGCGTGATGGTCGTCAGGCTGGTGCAGGAATCGAAAGCGCCATCCCCGATGTTTGTGACGGTCTCAGGAATCGTGATGCTCGTCAGGCTCGGGCAGCTGGAGAAGGCGTAGTAGCCGATGCTTGTAACAGGATTACCACCAATGGTATCCGGAATAACTAGTTCGCCGGTGACGCCCTTATGGCAATTGGTGATGGTGACTTCCCCATCGATCGTGGTATAAATCAGAGGACTTCCCAGTTTTATACCTCTGTTAAAAATTAGGTCAAGGCCTGTATCAACGTTAGTGAGGAGTGTGCCATAGACAAGCGAGTCTTCGGTCAAAGTGTCGCTGTCAATGATGATATCGAGCGCGCCAAAACCAGCAGTATCCTCAGTTCCAAAGATTAAGCCTGAATCGAAAACTGCAAACTCAGTCGAGCTAGAAACATTGGCACCATCACCAATCACAAGGTAGACGGACTCGTTGACAGGCGCGTCTGTAGTTCCCACTGAAATTGGAGCCGAACGCTTACTGTCAAAGAATCCATTGGAACCAATATTGTTCGAAAAGGCACTGTTTCCTTCTCCAAATGGAGTGAACGAACGAACCTCGTCGATTGAGCCAGGACGGGCTGCGAACGTTCCGGCTGCGATGAAGCCAGAACCAAGAGCAATTGGATTACCGTTGTTATCAAGAATTGGAACAGCCGAAGTATCAGCTGAATTTATGTTCAAGAATGAGACAGTAAAACCTGAGGTCTGTCCTAAAAGAAATGGAAGAATAAACAGAAACTTTATCATTTTGGTAGGAAGACATAGAGTGGTTGATGCTTATTTTAAAGTGTCAACTTGCACTGTGGTTTGATTAGCCTTCAACCTATTGATTACCAACTCTTTAAAGATTAAAAACAGGTAATTAGGCCGCCCTTCCTGGGCCACCTTGTACGCTAGGTCCTGGCGCCTAGGTCCTTGATGCCGTTTCTGGTGAAATCGAACTACGGAGTATTATCGGACCCTGAATCCTGATCTACGAAGCTTGAATCTCGAGGGATTCACTTGGAATCTTTCATCGTATTGGGAATGAGGACAGCGTCGATGACGTGGATAATTCCGTTGGAGGCTTTGATATCGGGTTTTACAACCTTTGCGTAATTCACATATAATTCCTTATTCTTGGCCGAAAATTTCAAGGATCCCCCACTAACGGGCACCGCTATTTCCAATTTCTTTGCCTTTTTGGCTTTCACTTTTCCTGAGATAACGTGGTAAGTGAGCAACATTTGAAGTTTGTCTTTGTTCTCGGGCTTAAGCAGGTTCTTCAGAGTCTCTGGCCAGAATTTTTTGAAAGCTTCGTCGGTCGGAGCGAATACCGTAAAGGGGCCCTCTCCCTTAAGAGTGTCAACGAGACCCGCAGTCTTGACAGCACTGATAAGCGTCTTAAAACTGCCCGCTTCCATGGTGGTTTCGATAATATCATTTTTTGGAGCCCCAATCAAAAGTGAGCCCGAAACTAGGAGGGCAGTGACAGATAGTAAGAGTTTTTTCATGGATCTATTTTGGTTTAGCTCCTTACGAGGTAACTAAAAATAATAGTCTATTTTGTAATTTTTGACGGATTTTTTTTTCAGAGCTCCATGCTGTATTGATTTTTGTTAATTGCTTTCCCCGATTTTTATCGGGGTGCGGAGTATTTTGTCAGTCAGGCAACCAAAACCTGGGAACCATATTTGGGAGCTCCTTCAAAATACCCCTAAAGAGAAAATCAAAGAAATCTTGGACAAGGACAAGGCCGAGTTCACGGTCTCACGGCAAATCAGAAGCCGCAATCCAGTCGCGGGGAATTTCCCACTCCTTCGTTTTGATGTGGAGGGTCAACTTGGCTTCTAAGGTCATCCCATGAACCCGGAATTTGAAAATCTTGCCCGGCGTAGCGTTGGCGAGGGCAATCTTTAGGAGTGTGGAGCGATTCATGGTTCTTTCGACTAGGATAAAATTGTCTGATCTCGTTTCTGCTCGAATTCCCTTCAATGAATTAATGTTAGCGAATGTCCTATGCACGGCCATGGGTAGTCGCAAAGATTTCCGTGCCCTGATTTTCTCATTGATTTTCTTATGCCTTCAACGTGTATAAGGAATGATCCTAGCGTGCTTTCGCAATTTTTTCCTAGTTTTGGCAACTGGTGGGTTCTGGCTTTCCTGGTCGTGTTCCTGTGCTGCGGAAGAAGTTGATTCTGCGAAGCAGGCCTACAGCGCCGAAGCTTTAAGGAAGACGCTCGACCCATTTTACAAACAGCATATTGTAGCTGATGGCTTAGTAGTCGCCGGTTCGGAGAAGGTCTCGCTTCCTGCTCTGCGCGAGGTGGGTTACTTGGCGAAAAAGCTGCTTGCCAATCGGCCTGACGTGATGAGTGCTCTCTGTGAGAAGAGAAAGATGTTTGTAGCTGTGATGGCTTATTGCGAACTACAGACCGATCTGCCTGACTGCCGGGGGATGTCGCTTTGGTGGGCTTATCGGGCCCGCGGTCTGGGTAGTAGGCCGGTCAGTTGTGGCGAAGAAAATGTCCTTAATTTTAAGGGCGATCCATGGGAAGGGGAAAATATTTTTATTCACGAGTTCGCCCACGGGATTCAAAGTGTCATAGGGGGGGTGGACGACCAGTTCGATGCTCGCCTTCGGGATTTATTCGACAAGTCGGAAAAGAGCGGTCGCTTCCGTGGGTATGCAATAGAGGGCGGTATCGCCGAGTTCTGGGCCGAGGGTGTGCAGGCGTGGTTCAACTGCAACGGGACCATTAGGCCGAAGTCCGGCGGTGGTCAGAGTTCATTCGAGGTTCTCGGACCAAAGGGAGAACACGTCTGTCACTTGCAAACGCGTGAGCAGGTGCGAACACACATGCCTGCATTCGCTAAACTGCTTGATGACTCCTTTCGGCAAAACAAGTGGCTTTACGTGCCTGTGGTTGAACGCCTAGACGAGCCACACCTAAAGGGCTTCGACCCCGCTCAGGCACCCACCTTTCGCTGGCCGCCTGCGGTCGTCGAGGCTTTCCATCGAATCGAAGCCGAACGAGCAAGTAAGAAATAGAAAGGAGTATTTTCAAGGAAGCTTACAGTGGTCAAACTGATCCGCACCCTTAGGGTATTTAATCCCACTTGATGTGACCGGGGCGTTGCTGCGCCAGATAGAGATAGCCGTTTTACCGTCGCCATTCGAGATCTCGGATGCCATCGTGAAGGGATCACTGATGACCCAGTTTGCGAGGTCGGTTGAGGCCTGTATTGCGAAGGTGAGGTCGGTTGCTAGGACTTTCGCCATGATAAATCTATATATGATGAGGAATTCTTTTGCCACGAATTTCCTCTTTTGAATTATAAATTTTCAGGGGATGTAATCGAGCAGGCCGACGTCCTGAAATAGGGGAGTCTACTAAACGAAAGCTAAGCTCTGAGATCACTGAGAAAATTTTAGGGGGCAATCCAATGCCACCCTCCTTGTCTCTCATACTGACACGTAGACCCGGAGCTTCATACGAATCGCGAATCTTTGGTTATCGATTCATTGAGGAATCACGACACGGCCTTCAGGAAAAGTTGAGTATATTTTTTATCATCCTCAAAGATAGGGAGCTTGAGCTCTCCTATGAGCTTACGGATGTCCTTCAAATCCCAGTAGTAACTCAATTCTAAAATCTTATAGCCTCGGTGTCGGTTACATTGGAGGCAGACTTCGGCATGCGCTAGGATCTGTCCGGTTTCATCAAAAAAAACGAAACCGTGATGAGGCCAATAGCAATCCGCGAGTGGCAGGATCTTCTTTGGGAGCGGCTGCTTGGCGATAGCCTTGATTAGTCTTTTTAACTGATTAGGCGATAGCTTGACACCAGCTTTGTTAATGACCCCTTTGTGGAGTCGTCCGTCGATTGTGATGTGGGACTTTTTTTCCTGAGTGTAATCGTAAACATAGGCCCTCACCTCATGAATTGCTGAATCTGATAATTCGATCGCGTGGCTAAGGCTAGAACAGAAAAAAATCACAAGGAGGGTGAAGATGTCTTGAGTCGACTTCATAGGGGAGAAAAGCAACAGGCCGGCTACCCGTCAACTTAAATGCCGGTTTTGCAACATCTTGTTTCTTGGTTAGAGACGACACCTTCCCACTAAACTTCTTAAAGCTAGAAAATTACTTTAGGATCAGCGAATGATGAATTTTTGGATTATGATCGATGGCTTTTTGAGAAGTTGAATCCCCTTGGTGCTGAGGCGATAAATTGTGGTCAAGATAACGGGGGGTCCTTGAATCTGGAAAGAGGAGGAATCATTCAACGGCAAGGGGGGGTGAAAAACAGCCAGCTGCCTTAGTAAAGAGGGTTTAGATGTTGGTGGGATGGGCTTGAAGATCGGAGCGATATAATTTGGCTTAGGCCCTTTTGCATTCTCTCTTCTCGTTTTTGCTGCGATCATCCGATAGCATGGCCCCTGATCGAGCGTAACCCGATCATCCGTCTTTAACCTAAAAAACCACCTTTCTATGCCTGAGAAAACACACACTGGTGCCCCTCTTCGTTTTTCAGAGAAAGCTAATTCTACGGACGGTGTTAAACGCGAATCAGAACATCGGGAACAAACTACGGAGGAATGGTTCGCGGGTGTGGGAGGCGGCATGAAAGGGGTCTCAAAAAAACTCCTCGCTCAAATTCCGCCTGATATCCGAGAAAAAATCCTCGAGCAGGCCCGGACTAAAGGTCTTGGTTCTGCGGCAGTGGCTGTTAATGCCGCGGCCTTGAAAACCAGAAGCTTCAAAGTGAAGTTTGCCCTCAAAGGGTTAGGCAAATTACTCAAAGTCCTCGATTCCAAAATTCCTAGGAAGTGATTTAAACCTGGAAAGATGGTTCAGAATCAGAGGAGTGGGAACGTTGAATCCAAAATCGTGATTCTAGGGTAGGGGATTTTCTCTATGCTAAATCGGAAGAAGAGGTTCCCATTATCTAATGAAGGGAATTCTATACAGATCTTGCCATGGTGATACGGATAGAAAATCGGGTGGTCACGGTGGTGAGTTGCTCGGCAGTGGGCGCTATGATTTTGGATCCCCATGGAGCAGAAGAATGATTGGCAGCAAAGATTGTCGTGAACCTGTGTTTGTGCTGATGGCTAGAGGACTTCGAGGCGATTGATTACCTTCGAGGAAAAAACACTGCTTTGGATCGAAATTATTATAAAAAAGCAGAGCCGCCCGGGGGCGACTCTGCTCAAATGTTTGGTCCTTTTAGACTTACTTCTGAATCCGGAAGAACCCACGCCCCGGACCTGGGTCCCCGATTAATGATACCGGGAAAGTGTAAGTGGTCGAATCGCCTTCATCTGCAGGGTAATTATCGTTGAGATCCGTGTCCCAATTGAAAAGATCCTCGGAGTAGAAGATGCCGTAGGATTGGCCTTCTTTCGACGGCCAAGTTAGCGAAATCGTATCATCCGAACGATCGTCGGTCCCCTTGTTATTGTAGGTAATATCTGTAATCGCAAACTGGGTGCCACCTCCAAGCAATACCTCGATACTAGTACCTTCACCAGCGGCCCAGATTTCGGCGATCTCATCAGGTGATAAGGCGCGTGCCCAAATTGCGACATCGTCGACCTTGCCATTCCATCCACGACCGAGAGCATCTGGATTCTCCCCGATGCGCATCCGGTTGGTTCGATCCCCTAAAGCCGCTCCTGATTTAGTCGCGACTTCAACACCGTCAATGTAGAGGGATTCGACTCCTGAGACGCCTTCGGTAACACCCACCAGGTGGTGCCAGGTTTCTTGTTCTCCGCCGATTGTGATCGCGGTGCCGTGCGCTGGGGTATCACCGGCGCCTCCTGTCCAGGAAAATTCTTCTGGAATATCAGTACCGCGGCGGTGCATTCGCCAGCCGTTACCCTCACCTTTGGCGATTAGGCACTGCCAGCCGGTGTTAATCGTGGCAGCGGTGCACCAAACTGAGACTGTCATACTTCCCCCCGTGAAGTCGAACTCGGATTCATCGCCACCGGTGATGATAACATTCTGTGTCCCATCAAGGTTGATCGCGTTACCGAACTTGCCTGTTTCAAATGGGATCACGCCGCCGTCCTCGGTACCGTGGTTGTCATCAAATGTGTCTAATAGATCAGAGTCGAGCGGCCAGTAGGAGACTAGACCGAATTCAAAACCTCCGCCGCTGGATAAGGGATCGTCGTCGATGCCATCTGGAACGGTGTCACCGTCTGTATCAGGATTGAAAGGATCGGTGCCTGCGGTAAGTTCGTCGCTGTCGTTCAGAGCATCGTTATCGGTGTCAGCGTTGAGTGGGTCGGTGCCAGTGTCATTGAGGTTGACAAATGTTCCCGTCCCCGTCTCGACTCGGTCGGAGAGACCATCACCATCGGAATCATCAGATTTAGGATCTGTGAAATACTTCTTAATCTCGTCAATGTTACTCAGTCCATCTGAGTCAAAATCACCGTCTGCCCCATTGTTACCGGTGGCATCCTTAGGGTCCAAACCATTTTTAACTTCCTCGCCATCGGTCAGACCATCACCATCAGTGTCTGGGTTATTAGGGTCTGTTAAATGAGTCGTTTCTTCGTCTTGATCGGAAAGCCCATCCTCATCTGAATCACCGCTGTCAGCAGAAGGTGACATGGCGGCCTGAATCTGAGCAAGTGTCAGAACTTCATCCCAAACTTTGACTTCATCGAGCGCACCATTAAAGCTTTGACCAGCAGGATCAGCAGCGTCACGTCCGTGACCACCAACAATCACTGGGAGAGCGTGGCCAGCCATCGTGCTACCTGCTCCCCGACCGGTTTCGACTCCGTTAACGTAGACCACCTTGTCAGCGCCATCAAATTGCCATGCAACGTGAGTCCACTCACCAGGGACAATTGTTCCAGCGTCGTTGAGGTCATTTCCCCAACCTCCGTAGTGAGCGTTTGCATCGCTATCAGCACGGATTCCATGGTGCAGCATGCTATTGTTTCCAGGGCCATCTTCCTGACCGAAGACCATGTGGTCGACTTGGCCTGAAACGCCAGTCCAGTTCACCCATGCCATGGCAGTGTAGACTGAGTCTGGCCCCATTCCTAGGTCAGTTCCAGTGAGGCCGGTTTGCACGTAGCCATCGTTAGCTCCCGTTCGGTTCCCATAAAATGCCTGCCCAAACGTTGCATCTTTACTGACGCCATAGGTTGCACCACCGACAAGAGTCCCATCTTCCTGATTACCGTTATTGGCGACAGTAGTTCCGGCTTCAGTGTTAAAAGGATAGTAGATTACAAGATCAGCGGACGATATTCCTGTAAACAACAGGCCCACTCCAACGAGTGATGAGTATAAGTTTAAATGCAAGGTGTTCATTGTGTGTGTCTTAGATTATTCTAACCCATTGGGAGTTAGAGCACTTCATAATGCCTAAAAAGATTTCCCTTGCCAGATTTAAATATTTTAAGCCAAGGCAGGTTAAGAATTTCCTCCTGATTATCGATTTAAGGCGTGAGCGAGATTTAAATAATCATGACCAGCTTGGGGGTGAACGTATTGAAGATTCATAAATTGCTTAATACGGCCAGAATATCGGAATCGCGGTTAAACAGTTATGCGGTATTAGTGTTATAAATACCGTAAAGGAAATGAGTCTAAGCCAGCGTGATTTTCGGGTCGGTTTTCGTGAATTCTATGTTCTAAAATCTAAAGATGAACAGGAGTAGAATTAAGCAAATGATGGAAAAGAGAGAGGTGGCGACAAACCATAAGATTATAGAGGCGCTTTTCGATTTTGGTTCGTTAGCGGGAACACCTATTCGAAGGAGTTGACCGAAGAAGGTGAAGAGTAGAATTGCGGGGCCCACGTAAAACGCCATTAAGCATTTCTTGACTGCTTCTAGGCCGCTTGTTGAGACGCTGTCAGGTCCGATCCCGTCCCTTAGGATCCAAGTAAAAGGCAAGACGCAGATGATCAAAAACCCGAGAGTCATGTCAACAAAAGCCAGTAAAATAAAGCGCATTTCAGCTTGAGTGATAGGAAGTAAAAGAAACTCGGTCAAGACAGCATCTATGAGCCTGTAAGGCAGCCGAAACTCGCTGTAAACTTTGAGCAGCGTAATAATTTAAGGATACGGGAGTCGATAGATTTTGAAGCGAAAGAAGAAGAGATTTATTCTTGGTCTTGGAGAGAGGAGGTTTAAAATTCTGAAAAGGTGGTTTTGGATAAAAGACAAGTGGCAAGGCGCGAGTTCTCGGCAGTGTCCGTGGTTTCACTTTAGATCCATAAAAACCGGGAGGTGGTCAATCTTCTCAACACGATCTTGTCGGTTGAGCAAAATAGCTCCTCGTTCAACACCATATTGACCTTGCGTTGCTGTTTTCCGGAAGTCAGTCTTTAGGAGCTTTAATTACCGCATTCGTTTTGTAATGAAAAAAAATAACATCCTCAACCTGCTGCTTTCTCTAGGTGTTTCGTTTTCTACCGCTTCGCTCTCAAATGCTGAACTCGTTGATGGTCTGATAGAATACTGGGAATTTGATGGAGACTTTACAGCTGGGTTAGACGAGACCAACAATGGGATTCTCGATCAAACGGGTAGTGGTAAAGCTTCGTTCGTAGCTGGAAAATTTGGTTCTGCGGTCGATTTGGAAAACAGCGGGGGGGCAGGTAATCAGGCTATCATCAATGTAGGTGATCCGGGTGAGTTTGCTTTCGAGGCTGGGAGTATGTCGGTATCCGTTTGGTATACGACTGAATCTCTTTACACTGGTTGGAATACCTTGATTAGCCAAGGTGAAGGGAATAATTGGCGGATTGCCCGACATGGAAGTTCCGGGACAAACTTAAAATATAGCGTAGGGGGGCCGGGGAATGTGCCTGCTAATCTTGATCAGCAAGATGAGTCATGGCATCACGTGGCAGTCACGCATGATGCTGCTGGAAATATCACGATGTATATCGACGGAGAAGAGGCGGCATCGCAGGCGGCATGGGTTTTGGCTAACGGTGCCGGGTTATCGCTGCAAATCGGTGGTAATCCACAGGCAGCCAATAGAGGGTGGGACGGGAACATCGATGATGTCGCAGTCTGGGATCGCCCCCTCACTCCAGAGGAGGTGGCTTCGATATGGAACGATGGTGCTGGGGCCAGTGTTGCAAGCCTGACGGGTAGTGGATCTGCTAGTCTTTTTCAGGTGGTTGACGTGAATTATTCTCAGACTGAAGATAATATTCTGGTCGATCTCACCTTCACATCGAAAGAAGGAACTCTCTATTCGATTTACACATCAAACGATCTGACTCTACCTCTGGCAAATTGGCTCGAACTGAATGATGGGGTCCCGGCTGCTGCTGGAGAATCAACTACTGTTTACCCGATCGATTTCAATAACGAAGGCTTACCTTTGAATGACCGTCAGTTCTTCGTGGTTGTTAAGAGCCCATAGATGACAATTTCCAATCGGGAAATCTGCTTTAGTAAGGGTAGAGGATGTTTGCCTCTCGACTGCTTGCGCGGTTGTCGGATCCTTTGTTCTCATTCATTAAGAATAAGTTGGTCGGAATCTTGCTTCTTGTTTGGTGCAGAAAGTAATACCATCGACTCGGAGATAATGAGTCGCGCCAATAACGCTTGATTTGAAATGGGAGAAAAGAATCACATAACTAGGGCGAGACTGATCTTTCGATCTATGTTTTTCACTGTGGTGACTGCTTCCGTTATTTTTGCGGAGGAGCAGTAACAGTCTATTCCAGTTGACCCTAAGTTGGAGGCTCTCAACAAACTCCGTCCGGTGCTTAAAACCGTAAAAAAGTCTTATCCAGAAGCCTCCTCCATTTTGTTTATGCAGAATTTGTATTTTGAGGATTCAACCCGGCTTTATGTCGAGAGTGCAATCACGAAGCTTCGAGCAGGAGGGGAATCATTCTTGGAGGACGTTCGCGGCCCAAAGGAGGAAGGCGGTGTATGGTGTGATATTTTCTTATTGGAAGAGAGTAGTGAGTCGTATTCGCGGGCTGAAGGTGCTTTGGGGCGTAAGCATTTTGTAGAGTATAAAATTTATCAAGATCTTCACGGGATCAATCACCACCTGCACGTGACTCTGTGTGTACCCAAGGGAAGTGCGAGTTTGGAATTTGTGAAGGAATTTAAGTCCCTCATCCGTTCTTACAGTCGTGATTTTATGACCGACAAATAGTTGTGCGACTTCGCTCACACCAGGGGAATAAGAAACCTGCCAATGCCACAAGTAATTGCATTTCTCTTCTCCTCAGGAACAAAGCAGAATGACATTGCTTTTGATTATGTTAATTAACGGCATGTTGGTATCCAGACTTTCTATGGGCGTTGTTGTTGCCGCGTTGCTTTTTTCCACCTCGTTTCTTCTTGTTGCGGAAAATTGGCCTTCTTGGCGGGGGCCTTCTTACAATGGAAGTCGGGTTGGGGAGAATTACCCTACTCAATGGGGTGTTGATAGGGTGGCTTGGAAGATTGAGCTTTCGGGAAAGGGAGCTTCTTCGCCGATAGTGTGGAAAGACCGCATCTTTCTCACCGCACCTGCTGAAGGCGTCGATACGGCGCTAGCGTTTGATCTCGACGGGAAAGAGATTTGGAAGACTGAGTTTGGCGCTGAAACTAAAGCGAGGCATATGAAGCTCGGCACTAGTAGTAACGCTTCACCAGTCACTGATGGTAAGGGGGTGTTTGTTTACTTTAAAAGCGGCACGTTTGCAGCCCTCGAAATGGATGGAAGGATCCGCTGGAAACGCGACCTTGCCAAAGAGTTCGGGCGGCAAGAACTGTATTGGGATCAGGGGAGTTCTCCGGTTCTCATCGGCGATTTGGTCATTCTTCCTCGCCTTCATGCGGGGGATTCGTGGGTTGCTGGATTCGATAAGGCCACCGGCAAGATTCGCTGGAAGCAGGAACGTAACTACGAGGTCCCTGCTGAGAATGATAATGGCTACACCACCCCGATTCCTATTCGTCACGGCGATCGCGATGCGTTGCTCGTATGGTGTTCAGACCACTTGACTGCCTATGCAGCTGACAACGGTTCTTTGTTGTGGTCCTGCGGTGGCTTCAATCCAAAAGAAAAGAAGCTCTGGCCGCCAATTGCAACGCCCGTCGTTGTGGGTGATATTGCGGTCATACCAGTGGGTCGAGATGATCGGAAGCAGGCTGAAGTTCATGCGGTTCGCCTCGGTGGGAAGGGCGAAGTTACGAAGACTCACCGAGTTTGGGAAAGCGACGATTTTGGGGTATTCGTTACTAGTCCAATCGAATACGAAGGGAGGATCTATTTGCTTCGTCACAAAGGTGAAGTGGTGTGTTTCGATCCTAAGACAGGTAAAACGTTTTGGACTGCTCAGCTGCCAAAGTCTCTCATTCCTTACTACGCCTCTCCCGTGATCGCTGGTGGCATTTTTTACGCCAGTCGCGAGGATGGCGTTGTGTTCTCTGCGCGAGTGGGCAAAAACTTTGAGCTTCTTGGTGAAAATGATATGGGACAGCAAATTCTAGCGACCCCCGTTCCTTTTGATGGAAAGCTACTCGTCCGTACTTCTGAGAGCCTTATTTGCGTAGAGTAATAAAAGTCGTTTTCATTTGGCCGTGAATTAGAGTCTAGGTCTGTCGTCTTTTGCCATTTGGAACTACCGCCATCGAGATAGGTAGAAACGTCAAATTTTGAGGCGGGGTTGGCCGGAAGTGCAGGTCGAATAGGACAAGGGCTGAAGTTACGACGGGTGACTTGGGCGGGAAGTGGCTAAATGTTTCTTGTCATGCGCAGGTTTGGCTTTTTGCTTTAGGCGAAGCCATCTGCAAATCACAAGGCCGTCCTACATGATCATTTAGTTGAGACTTATTCTCATCCATAAAAAATCAAAGCCGTGTCTGATAACAAAGTTTATTTAGAGATAACGCGCTGAAAACTAGATGATTAATGGTTGTGAGGCGTAGTGAATATTCACATTTTTTTGTGAACAAGTGGTTTCGACCTATTCATAGGTTATTCACATATCGTTTCGGCGCTACAAGTTTGGGTGATAGTGATCCGAAGAAAGAAATAGGGTGTTAATAAGGAGCTTTCGATGCCGGATGCTGAACTGCGATCCGAGAAAGAGACTCATCATCAGAAGCTGGTCACTGTATCATAAGTGACACAAAGGGCATCAGAAATGCGCATGAATAGGTGAGACTGCCTCTCCCGCTTAACCTTCAATTGGGAATGAGTTAGTCGATGATAAGATATTATCGGATGTGCCAAAGTCCGTCTCCTGTAATGGGGGGCGGACCTTCATAACAAGGAGCTGAGACTTTTTGGATTGTTATGGGATGGCAGCGATTTACGTAGTCGATTTGACCAGAGGTCCTTCTTGAGGTTCGGGTATCATGAGTGATGAGTTAAAACTGCGGAATTTATTTGAAGACACGCTAGTGATTTGGGCCGAAGTTTTTGTCCTCTTATTACTGCTTTTTAGCCCTTTTCTTTACCCACTCTTTGGAAAGTCTCTCAGCTTCGGTGATTTTCTTTTTTGTTATCTTTTGCCGAAGGATATCGCTGAATGTCTCAGCTTTTTCGAGCCCTCCACTCGCGGCAAGATTTGCCCACATATAAGCTGAGAGGTCATTTTGTGGGACGCCATTGCCCCTATCATACATGCGAGCTAAGCTCAATTGGGCGGCGGTGTTTCCTTGTTCAGCCGATTTGCGATGCCATTTAGCGGCTTCGGAGTAATTCTGTGGGACGCCATGTCCCACGCTATACTTGAGACCCAGGCTATACTGGGCATTTGAATCTCCCTGTTCAGCCGCCATGCGGAACCATTTTACGGCTTTTGAATAATTCTGTGGGAGCCCTTCACCGTTTTGATACATAACACCTAGTTCATACTGTGCTGTTGGGTCTCCTTCTTCAGCAAGGGTGCGCGTATCGTCGGTCTTACATGATGCTAACACTAAGGCGGTAACTGAGAAGATGATCCAATAAGAGTGAAATGACTTTATAAACACCTCCTACTTTATGGGGGACCGTTACTGGGAGGTATTATAATTTGAGCGTGATTTGTAACGCTAGTTGGGAGCTACTACCTCATTTTCGACACTTTGTGATACATTGATCTGATTCAACAAGGTGATTTTGTAGTCTGTGCTCTAAACCTTTGTGTGCCGCAAAGATCAGCGACAAATCCTGAATTTGGCTTTTGAATCAGCTGGTATTTAAGAAGTTACTCCAAGCGCCATATCTGGAAAGGTGATTAGAAAATCCAGATATGGTGCTCAGAGTTGGTGGGGGGGACATTACATGAGATCTCGGTGAAAACCTTCAGTTAAACTTCTTATCGTCTTTCTTTTTTTTGTTTTCCTCAGAGAATGAGATGGTTCCATCGTATCCAATCAGGACCATTTTCATTTCCATTTTTTGAATTATCATGGGAAGTAAGTGAAAGATCTACGTCTGCAAATGG
>ENA-ORDA01001441-ORDA01001441.1-marine-metagenome-genome-assembly--contig:-NODE-1441-length-20051-cov-4.610794_pt1 | contig 20051 bp, 17 predicted proteins | sample MGYA00237778_ERZ508506 | MGnify/ENA primary metagenome ERZ508506 (study PRJEB26177, sample SAMN06267891) | marine metagenome | isolation source: Monterey Bay, California, USA | place: Pacific... | reverse complement strand
CAGTGGTGAAATCCCCAACACCTTCGAAGAACTTGAAGCATTACCTGGTGTAGGGCATAAGACCGCTGGAGTTGTACTTGCACAAGCTTTTGGAATCCCTGCATTTCCCATTGACACACATATTCACAGACTCGCTGCTCGATGGGGCTTATCGAATGGGAGTAACGTAGAGAGGACAGAAAAAGATCTCAAGGCTGTATTTCCTAAACAGGCTTGGAATGATTTACATCTGCAGATCATTTTCTTTGGAAGAGAATACTGCCCTGCCCGATTCCATGATTTGACAACATGCCCAATTTGCTCATGGGCAGCCTCAAAGAAACGGATTTCAGAAGAGGAAAAGAAGAATCGTCCCAAGAGTCGCCGATCAAACTGATACGCTTAGGTCAAATCCGGATCCAAGAAGTTGAAGCAACATAACCGCTCCAAGTATCAGGAGTGTTATTCTCAAGGCTGGTGTAGTCGTATCTTCATCATAGGCTTCTCGAATGAAAGCATATCCAATCAGTGCAACGCCACCTGTCCCCAAGATTGTTGCAATCGTGTCCATGACTCGTTCAAAGTCATTGTGAGATTCAGTGTCTTTAGCAAACTCGATGTTCCATCCCGCCTCTTCAGTATCATAATCCACTTGATTTGGGGCTCCGCCAAAATCAGGGAGAAGACTCACAAAGGTGGCAAGAAGTATCAGTATCACACCTATCATCAAGAATTTGTGGAGAGAAAAGAGTCCACCACTCATCATGGCTTGTTGAGGAGGATGATACATTGTTGATTGTGCAGGGGGGCCTGGCAGAGGGGTTTGCATGCTCTACCATTTGGTGAGACAGCATATACTCTTTTTGCTTAAACACCGAACACTGAGGAAGCACCTTCCAAGACTACTGCTGTAATCCATGAGGTAATTCCTGCGATCCAAAGTAACTGAATTGCTTGTCCTGCGGCGCTGGTTTTACCTCCACCTCGAAGACGTGTTGCAATTGCAGATACAGCGATGACTTGCCCGAGTACCAGGATTGAAACAATGATCTTGAACATTCGGATATTGTCATCAACTGAACCCGCATCTTCCATAACAGGCAAAGCGACACCGCTACCAAAGTCTTGCAATGCTCCAACATCGGTTTCTGTCAAATTTGTTGCAACACCTGCAATCGCTTCACCAAGTTGAAGCACAATCGAAATTGTAACGTTAAGTGATGTAACGCTGGCGATAAGGAGACCAAGAGCGACACCCCACATCGTGCTTGCAGAAAGAGAACGGCGGCGACGTAGAGAGAGAAGATTTCCTACTGATCGAGATACCATTTCGGCTGTAGCAGCGGGCTTACCTGATGATTGCGACCCTTCGATGTAAATTCGAGTGTAACGAGAAATTACTGCAGAATTGGTATCTGCGTTGAAGTAATCCCAGGCTCGGTCTGAATCGATACGGGTCGACAAACGTCGTTCAAGTCGATCAATCGAATAATCAAGCATACCAAAGTCAACACCTCTTAGAGCTTTGATTGTTGCAGAAGGTTCAGCACTTCTTGCTTGGGCAGTTCCACCTAATGCGCGAATAAAATCGGGATAAGCACCGTCTCTCCTCAGAACATTCACCTCTTCCTTTCGAATCAACCATGCGGGTACCAGGAACGGTGAAAGAGGTGCTGCGAGTAAAATTAGCCCATATCGATCCCATTGAGTACTGATTTCACTCCAAGAACTTGTCACGACATAAAGCGTCACCAAAAGTAATACTCCAGAAACGGCTCCAGATGCAAGCAACGCTCTTCTGAAGTTTATTCGGAAAGGAGTATCAAGTTCATCACGAGCGAAAATGAGATCTCGAGGAATTGTTGCCCTGAAGGCGAGCATTGCTGCTGCTTGAATAATGAGGAATAGGAAAGATGCTAGGAGCAAAAATCGAAGTCTTGCTGCTACCTCAATTGGAGCATCGTTCTCTCCACCAACTTCGAACAAGACAAGATGGATTCCTGCAATAATAAGACCAAAGAGACCTGCAGTAACCATGGACACATAGATTTCTTGCATTGTATCTACGCTTTCTAATCTGGTGTCATAGAGAGTGTTATACTGTTCAGCAACTGTTTCTTGCTCAGAACGCATGAACTCATCAATGGGTTGTCCAGCTTCAATAGAAAACGCCATTCGATCAAGGAAATCAGTCCACAGTGGGCTAGGACTCTGTTGCGCTACGATACGTGCTGCTTCTGGCAAAGATGTATTCCATTTATCCACAAGCGTTTCAATACGTTGTACTTCGGATGCCAGTTCACCATAATCTCTCATCTGCTTAAGAATATCAAATATGGTCTGAGCGCCTACTTCTCCAAGTGAAAGAATACCCATTCGAGTGATGAACATATGCATTTCTCGTTCAATCATATTCGCAGCACGAGTTACTTCCAAGAGAGGGAAAGCCATTGATCCTAATGCAGCGATTATCGGCAACAAAATCAGCAAAAGTATTCCTGAGAATCCAGAAAATAAGGCCCCTTCTGCCAAACCTCCCGTTAAGAAAATAATAGATAATGAGAAGATGAGGCCGATGGTAAAAGAGCCACCAACGAAGAGCAGGATGAAACGACTAACCGGCATTTCGAGCCGACGGATGGCAATCTGCCACATCGGCATTCGTTGCATAAATCATCTCCCCCTCATCGGTCTTTTTGACTAACCCAACTATCAACAGCACTATCGAAGGTTTCCCAACCGCTGTTGTAGTAGACGTTTAGAAGACCAAATACGTCATCATAGTGAGTTAAATCTCGATTTACCATTCGATCAAGTGCTGAAGCTCGTCGCAACATTTCATCATAGATATCACGCTTATTTGCGAATCCTGCTTGCGCAGCAATCTTGTTTTCAAGAAGATGGGATTGGAACATACCACGGAAATAATGCTTGTCTTTCAGAGGATCCCATTCAAACATACCACGTGTCAAGACACCGTCGCTGTGCTTGTTGTATCCAATGACTTCGTCGACACCAGTAATTCGACGAACAAGGTTTCCGTTTGTTTCGGTAACTTCTTGGAAAATTGCAAAATTAAGGTTGTCAAAGAAACGAATTGGAACATTGATCGGATCCCCTGTGAAACGTTGAATCATCTTGACAATTGAAGATGCGTGGAATGTAGCGATGACTGGGTGCCCAGTTTGCATAGCTTGGAATGCTGTTGCTCCTTCGACACCTCGTATTTCACCGATGATGATGTATCTTGGCCTAGAACGCAAAGCTGCTTTGAGTAAATCGAACATCTCGACACTTGAGTCTTCATTCTTGGAACTACGTGTGACCAAACGTTGCCATATTTTGTGTGCAACTTTTACTTCAGGAGTGTCTTCTGCAGAATATATTTTCACGTTATGGTCAATGAAAGGAAGAATCGCATTGAGTGTTGTTGTTTTACCCGAAGCGGTTTCACCAGATACCAGAACAGACATTCCGTATTCAAGGCACAGCCAAATGTATGCTGCAACTTGAGAACTCATCGTACCCCATTGAATCAATTGGGTAATTGAAATAGTTTCTTCAGCGAATTTACGAATAGTGAATGATGGACCAAGCATAGAAACGTCATCTGAGAAAATGATGTTAATACGAGAACCATCGAGAAGTGCTCCGTCAATAATTGGATTGTTATCAGATACTGGGCGACCAATACGCTCAGACATAGAACGTAGATACCGAGCAAGTGTATCTCGCTCACGGAATCGTATGTTTGAAGCAACAGTTCCGAATACTTTGTGATCCATGTGAATATGCTTCAGTCCTACTGAGTGTATATCTTCCAGCATTTCATCTGAAAGGAGGGTTTCAAGTGGTCCGTTTTTAATCAGGTCTCGGACAATGATATACCGAAGTCGTGCTCTCTGAGTCTCAGAGACGACGACTCTTTTGTCGTCAAGACCGACTATTTCCCAAAGACGACCTCTACGTCGAGTGCCTATGTTGGCCTCAGAATCTAAGATGGTATATCTGTCAATCATTTGTCCAAGAATTGTTTCAAACTCCGAGTCAGTAGTGAACGTAGGAGCAGAGGGTGCTTCTTGTAGAAGAGTCTCAACCAAATCTCGTCGAATATTTTCTTCTTCCTCATTTAGTTGAGGTTCAAGACCAAACCAGAGAACTTGTCCTCCTCCGTCCTCATCAGCTGGAGGTTCGTAAATATGGACAAAAACAGGTTCTTTGGTGATGTAAATGAGATTAAGAGGGCGTTGTTTCTTTGCATCTCGATCTAATGGTCCATAATAGACTGGCCTGGAACCGTATTTCTTTTCGAAGTCGTTCACCCATGTTGCTACGTGATTGTGAGCAGCCATTACAGAGGCGAGATCTCCTCGTGCAAATTTGAGTTCTTCATCAGCCATAATTACACCTCAGCTTACCGCCGTAATGTCGACAATGAAGCCCATACCGGGTTCAACTCTCCAGCCGATTGTTGATTGTACAGGACCTGCAGCCCTCAAATAGCGAGTTACAATTAACGTTCTCTTCAAGTCTCCACCGATCAGATTCGTTGTAAGATCAAGAACAACTTCTGCGCTAGCACGCATTGAATGAAGGAGTTTATGATCCATCTCATCTCGATCAACCGTGAGCATTATACTCCGGCCAGTTGATGCGATTCTTCTCAATCGTTGAATAAGATTGAATCGATCTTGGTCATTCATACCATCAGGCATGAGAGAACTTGCAGCATCAATGATGATGATATCTGCTTGTTCGATTGCTTCACTTTCAAGGACTTGGTCGATACCAACATTTGGAATTGGTTCAGCAACAGTACCAAATCGCGAGAAGATCATCAAATTACCATTGGTTAAGGCATCAGTGACGCCATAACCGATGGATTCAACTTGTTCAATCCAACCACGAGTGGTTAATTCTGTTGTAATTACAAGTACCTTAACTCCATTTTCAAGAAGTCCATGTACGAATCTCTGGCTAACCAGGGACTTTCCAGCACCAACTTCACCAGCCAGCAAAATGAGGCTGCGATTGGGGATTCGAAGTCCGAGTGAATCGGCAAGACTGTCTGTTTCAACATCGTAAGGGAATCCATCCTCAATTGGCTTAGGTTTCTCAGTTAATCGTTCAACCATGTAACCGCACCTCCAATGAAATTGTGTCTGTACCACGATAACCGTTGGTAACCTCGGATGAGACGACAACCGTAAGAGAAACATCAGTCCCATTAGCATAGGACCAAGAGGTTGAATTCACTGTTACTTCGACCAAGTGATTGGAATCCCAAGCAGTACCTGCTGCAGGAATTATAGCAGTAGTAATCGAAGAGGTCACCGTAGATCCATCAACGAGAACAATGAGTGTACTCGTATCGAGAAGAGTCGTACCAGTATTTTGCAAGTAAAACGTCATCTCATCAGGATTTAGTGTGCTATTGTAGGCAACCATCATAGGGTCTCCTGCAAATCCAAGACTTGTATCTTGGTTAACTTCCATAGCACGAGTTTGATCTTGAGATGCCCTTGCCATGTCCCCCCATTGATTAATGAGAACGACACTTACAAGCCCTGAGACCAGCAATGCTGTTGTCAAGAAGATGAAAGAAGATGCTCCGCCGTCTGCCATTTAGTCACCTCATGCTAATGTGTTTACCATTGTTAATCCCATCGATGTCAATGAAATTCGTTCGTAGGATGTAGCTCCGTCTTCAGCCCATTCGATCTGAATGGTTTCGCCTGGATACCAATGTGTGGTAATACCGCTTGTTACCGAACCAAGATTGGTTGGTTCTTCGCTGGTACCTCCATCAAGGAAAAGCCAAGCTTCTCGATTCTTGATGGTCACTGGACCTGTATTCGTTAAATTACTGTAAATGAAATTCCCTATATCTGATGAGAATGTTGCACCTGTTGAAGTAAGCGGTTGACCTGATGTGTCAACGATAATTGTAGGAGGGGACGAGTAATTCCCGCGATTGGTGATTGTCACGGTTTCTATTCCTCCTGCAGCGTCGACTGTGAAGGTTCCTGAGAACCCTCCAGATCCACTTTGTTCAACGAGTGTTCCATCTTGGTATCCGCTTCCATTCGTGGTGATGGCAACGGTCAGGACCGCACCTTCCCACAATGTTGCGTCATCGATTTGGAACGATGGTATTGGCTCTCCGGCATCATCAATAATCTCAAGGCTGGTTTCCATCCTGTTGTCAAGACTTTGCACTGCAAGCGCAAAGACCAACATCAAAGATGTTCCAACGATGAGAGCACCGATTCCGACCGAAGCACCCATGTATCATTCCTCCGAAAAGGGAGTTTTATTTCTCCAAGATTCAACGATTGCAGAGAATGTCAACAACTTTCGGTGTGAAAGGTGATCATTCAATGCAGCTTCTGCTTCGCCAGGGGCTGCAAGTTGAACAATAGCGAGGACTGAACGCCCTTCAACATCGGTCAACATACCGCTTTGAACTGCTTTTTGAGCAAAACTGACTGCTGCCATACCGGATAGATTATCCAGCAAAAGGGCTGCAACCATTGCTGCTCCAACACCATCGTTTGCAGCTTGCTCGTAAGAGCCCTTTGCAAGGAATGGGTTTGCAGCAAGTGCTTGTGCTTCATACAATTCAACAAGTCGTGCTTCGTCTGAATGACGTAGGCGATCAACGCCGTCTCCGACAGGAAGTACTTTCCCGTCAGCGGTGACAATCGTATCGCCAGTCATTCCATCGATAGAGTGATCATCAGCCCCTTCCGTTCCATGGTCTTCGGATAGTTCTCCATCTGCTACAGCAGGGGACGAGATGGATTCTTCCATCTTGTGCTCTACTAAGCGGAGTACATCCTCGACCATGTCGAGACGACTGCTAATCATTCGTTCTAATCCAGATGTATCAACCTGAGCGTTAACAGGCGCTGCCGGAGCTAGCGTTGCTGCAACACTTGGGACTGATCCAATACTGTTTAGGCGTGCTCGAGTCGGACCGGGTGAAATGGTCCAAGCATCTTCTTCACTCAATTCCCCTTGTTCAGGGAGAGGCACTTGTTCGATGGCCACGTTGGCCATAATTTTCAAGCGCTCTTCTGCGAGTTCAGCGTCTGCATCCCGGTCGTTTCCTGCACTGCCACTAAATGGCCATGCCATGGTACAACCTCCTGCGTTGTCATACCCGAAGGTAAGACATTACGCAGGTCGACTCAGACCACCACTGCACCACGTGAATTGTCGTTTACCTTCAGAATATCGAAGGTTGAACCGCCACCAACAACGTGAATGTACATAGATGCACGGGTGTTGTCATTGAACAGCGCAGTTGGACTGCAATCTTGGTCAACATTGTCGTTGACGTCGATCTCAATTCTGTAAGAGATGCCTGCTTCGACAGTTGTCGCTATTGCTGGAGCAGCACCGTTAGCGTCAAGTGGAATAACCAAACTGGTTCCTCCTGCTCCTTGAGTATCGTCAAATTCGCCTGCTGTTCTGTCAGTGGCTGGAGTTGCGCCAGCACCGCCGTCAGGATCTTCACAGAATACCTGCCAAAGAATGTCTCCAGGAGCAGTATTGTCAGATCCAGCCGCTAGACGGAAGTAGACGACGAATGATTCAGTAGGATCGTCAACGAATACGTTGAGGATCTGTACTTTACCAGACATTTCGTCAGTGGTATCGTCTCCAGTTGATTGAGCGTTCTGTTGTAGTTTTTCAGCAGTCTGAATAATGACCGCAGCAGCTACAGCAGCAACGAGGATAAGTGCGATGAATACAATCATTGCACCGATACCAATTGCAGCTAGGTTATCGTTTTTCAAATTCTTTTCTTGTGTGTTCTTCATCTTAAATCACCTCAAACTACTACGTCACCAACAGATGGTGAACTGCCGTATTGTAATTCCTCGTATGTTGATCCTCCACCGTCGACGGTGAGGATTAGAATATTGTCTTGGTTTGCAGTTGGAGCGCACTCATCGATTTCCATTACGAACACATAGGTTGTTCCTGGATTCAATGTGATAGCAGCTGCGCCAGCACCGTCTTCAGTGTGGACTGTTGCACCAGTAAGGTCACCTTGTGCGAAAACAGTATCAGTTCCTGCTGCATTCTCACAAATAACGGTGTACCCTACGTCATCGCCTTGGGTTGGTTCAGAACCCGGAGCCAATTCGAATGTCACGAAAAGATCGTGATTCGCAGGGGCTGCGGTTGTTGCCTCGATGATGATGTTGATCAGAGTCACTTTCGTGGACATCTGCTCTTGGGTGTCGTCACCACTGGCTTGTGCGTTCTGTTGCAGCTTTTCTGCGGTCTGTATAATGACCGCTGCTGCGACTGCTGCAACAAGAATCAACGCAATGAATACAATCATTGCACCGATACCAATTGCAGCAAGTTCGTCTTGCTTCGTTTCTTTTTGGTTTTTCATTTTTTTCACCTTTTTTTTTACTCGTCCTTCCTCAGAGAGGTTGGAAATGGATGGGGTCAAGAAGCACCTCCTTGACCCAAGTCGATGCGAAGTGGCATGCGTATAACTGCTACTTCATCTGGAGTAAGTCTGCCAATGAATGGCACTTTGTCAGCTGTAAAGCCTGGAGGGAGCCAAGGATTGATGAGAACATCTGATAGAGGTTCCATCGAACGATTTTGAGCACGAATAGTTACCATGACGTTACCATTCCTCATTTCATACCCAGTCGCTATTGAAAGTTTTCGTGAAAGTGGGATTTCATCTGAACCATGACGACGGCTAGCATTGATTTCAAATCGAACTGGCAAGTTACCGCCAGGACCAATGACAGGCACATCGATAAACGATGGATTCGAGATCCATCCTCTTGGTACAGGAGGTTGTAATCGCATCATTGGAAGAGGAATATCCCCATCATTGATGATGCGGACGAGGAGGACTCCTGTCTCCCCACCTGCCGGCCATCGGGTATCGACGGATAACCAAAAATGTCTGAACAGGAATGGATTGAGAGTTGAAGAGTTACCACCAATGAGATCATCGACAAGATACTCAACTTCGGTAGCTGCGTATCCAACATCACCGATTTCTGCAGCACCAGTAGCGTTTCTAAGTCTGCGAAGAACGTTTTCTACTTCCTCTTCAGCGAGAGCTTTCTCACGTAGCAAACGGTGAAGCATGGCAATACTTCTGCGTAAGTAGAGAACATCTTCTTCCAGCACATCCAGGGCCTTCTCTGCTTTTCTCACGCTACGACGTGCTCTTCGTAGTCGATGTGCTTCGAGGAATGAACGTGCTTGAAGCATATCAAGTTCAGTCGTAGCTAATGAATTGACTTCATCACTTACAACACCTTGAACGAGGGTCTCGAGTTCTCTGCTTGCCTGCATAAGGCGTTGCGCACTTTCTGTTGAAGCAGCAATTGCAGCTTGCGCACTTGCCAAATCACCGTCTTCCAGTTCTGAATCCATTGAGAAATCGACGTCCTCAGTTTTGCTCTTCGCCATCAGACATCACCTCCTCGTTTGACTCAGCTGCAATTGCAGGCTGGGGTGGTTCGATGATTGCTGATAGGTCAAGTCCTTCCATGGCAAGATCATTGAGTAAACGCGCTGGGTCGCCGAGATCACGTTCAATTCGTGTTGCTTTGACTTCGATGTCAGTTAAGCGGCCGTAGAGCGAACCATACATGTTGTTCGAACGTCGTAGGATAATCCAAACGACGATTGTAGAGAGGAGGATGTAGCCAACGAGAGAAATCAAATTTGCTTCATCAGGTGACATCTGCGGAGGTAATCCCAGAATAACGGCTACAAACCCAAGAAGAGGAAGGCTGAGAATTACTGTAAGTTGCCTCCTAGAGTCTGCCAATGCTTGGAAGTGATCTGCGTAAATGGTCGAGATACCTTTTCGAGCACGCTGGTAATCTTCGTGAATATATCTAAATTCTTCACTACTTCGCCATGCCATGCGCCATACCCATAGTGCGGTGATAGCGATGATAGTTGGACCCCACCAGATGTAATCAAGCAGGTGGAACGAGAAACCAAGCATGATTACGCCGGAATAAACAGCACCAAGTCTGTATTTCTCATTCTGATTTGTAAGACCCAATAAACCAATTGTAATAATCAATGCAATTCCAAAGCCTGCAAGTACTGTAATCGGAGCCGGAGCACTTGAGTCCACTGTTTGTTCAAATTCTACTACGTCGTTAATATCGATGTTGCCCAAAGCATAGGAAGAAACGATCGAGACTGTACAATCTGCATCTACACCTTGCTCCCACCAATCAAGAGTCTCACCAGTAACCTGCCAACGAAGAGTTTCTTCAGCCCCTTCAGGTAAGAAGGGGACAACAGGTGTTTTGTCGTTAATGACGAGCCCTGTGCACTCAAGATTTGAATTGACGCCCAGTGCTAATGCTGTACCTTCGTTCTTTAAAGTGAATTCAAGATATGCTGTTTGACCTTCCATCAATTCATCGAGTTCGTTACCATCAGCATCGACAATACGTTGTGAGAATTTGTCAATCATTGGATCGGCATACTCATCCAGAGCAAATGTGAAGGTTTCTTCGGTGTATACGGTGTAGCCATTGTGCTCATCAGGATGATAGAGGCGTAGATCCAAGTCAAAGCCATCTCCTGGAAGGATGTTTGGCCGGTCAGGCACCTTAACCATGAAGGTCAATGGAGGCGATTGTACATACTTGGCTCGCAGAGGTAGTTCGATGACGTTTGTTCCAGGAACACATGGCTGTGTCAAGTTAAGATAGTGAGTGGATTCAGTACCTTCAAGGTTAATGATGGAAATATTCCAAACATAATCATCCTCTAAGAGGCCTATTGCATTAAAATCCAATAGACGAGTTATACCACATATTTCTATGGAGTAATTTGTAGGTGCATCATTAGATGAAGGAATGTGAGAGTATGGTATAAAGACTGCAATTGGATCATTATTCGCAGGAGCCTTAAGTTGATTTGCATAGCCTATGTCGAACAAACGCTTCATTTTTAATTCAGTTGTAAATTCCCCACTGCCATCAATATCGACATCTGTAGGAGTAAGGGTGATGCGGAAGTCAGCTGCAGTTGTCAAATCTGGATTTGTCTCAACCGCATTAACACCTACTGTCAACGATACTGGGACGTTCCTTGGTAATGACAACTGCGTAGGAGATGTAGATAGACTCCAGTCATTGCTTTCAATAGTAAGACCAGGCATGAAGATTTGGTATCCAACGTTTACAACAACATCTTTGTTTCCTGTATTTGTGATAGTTGCAGTCCATTCACGATTATCGCCTTGATGGAAGAAATATTCATTCCCCCATCCATCGAGTGTGTAAGTGAAAACTGGGGCGACGAGAAGTTCTACCTTGGTTTCAACATACACCTCACCAGTAGCAGTGTTCGAAACCGTAATGTTTGCATCATGGATTGCACCGTTAAGCATGTCATCTGTACCATCAAGTGCTGGAATAGTAATATCAAAGGTACCAGAAGAGGCTCCATCAATTGGAATTGTAAAGGTCTGGATAACTGGCGTTGTATCCCATCCTCCATCGACAGAGATGTTTACATTCACTGTTTCAACAAGGTTGCCTGTATTTTCGAGATCGAATGGTAAAGTGACAATGGTACCTGGGACCGCAGCAAGACTGTCTGGTGTGCTAATAAGAACATCATGAACCTCAGACATGTTTGCAACAATGTTTGCATACAATTCGACCAAAGAGCCGTTTTCATCAATCATGGAAACAGTCAAATTAGCCATGTAGAATTTGTCAGCGCTGGCTTCTTGTGTTGGAATGATGTTGACTCGGACTGAAGATTCATATCCTGCGGCTATGATAACGCTGCTTGATGTATCAAGTTCAAACGCGACATCATCATATCCCCCATCATCGAGGGAAACACTGTACGTTGTCGGCCCATTACCAGAATTCTTAATCACAACAAAAGCAGATGGTGATTCATAAGGGGTTGCCTCAATCGTTTGATTCGCTGGCATGAGAGAAGCGTTTACTGTTTCACCAACCCGGATATCCATAGTTTGCTCGCCAACATAAGCTCCGGTATCGAGGTCATAGAAGCGTATGGTAAGGGGTTGGTCTAAGCCTGCTTGAGCCAATGGGTCGGTCTTTACGGTTAGAGTGACGAGTGATAGATGTGCTCCGGATGTTAGTGGATAATCCTCTAAATCGCTAGCAAGGTCCACTATTGTGTTATCAGGACTAGCCGTCGTGAGACTTGCATCCCACCCAGTAGGCAAATTTTGAACTATTTCTAAACGATAGGAAGAACGGTCATTACCGGTATTACCAAACGTGAACATGAAATCTGTATCGACGCCAACATTTGCTGGAAGTGGGCCAGTTTCTGTAATTTCACCATCGATGACCTTTGGGATAACAATTGAGAGTTCTTGAGTAATGGGGGAAGAGTATACTGCGTTAGCGACATGCACTGTACCTAACGTAGGGGTTGTTGTGACTGGAATTTTAATAATTCCTGCAAGAGGTACTTGTCCTGTTTGACTCTGAACACCGAGTGAAGCTGCGAAACTATCTCCTAAAGAAAGGCCCAAGGATTCTTCTGGAGTCAACGTTGCATTCCATCGATCAACTTCGTTAAATCCTCCTGACGATGCGGCTTCGAAGGAAATGTCCCCGACGCTTATTGCAACATCCACGGTTTCAGTGATGTCAGAAGCAAGATTATGCCGTACCTGTACGTTAAGAGCAAAAATCTCATCAATTCCTTTAGATTGGCCCGCATTGAGAACATCGCTTTCTGTTAATATCATAGTTTCTACTGGAAGCCCAGGATCGATTGTGATGACTGGACGTACTTCGATTTGACCTGTATCAGACGTAGGAATACTTCCAGAGACAGCTTCAGCAAAAATGTAGGCACTCAGGCTATCTCCGGCACGGTTGTACTCTGCAGGGTCGAGAGGCATCTGGATAGGCGGAACTTCCAAGGTGATGAATCCGGTAACGATTTCTCCGACCTGTAATTCTCCTGTATTACTAATAGAAATATTGTGATTCCAATTCAGAGCATTGACTGAGAGCCCTGAAACAAGATTGAACGAACTAGGGGCATTGCCTGTGTTTTCAACGGTGAAAGCCATGGTTGGTGGGGGATTGGTTTGACCAGGTATAACCATCGTTGTCACATCCGTAATGTCGACTGTTGCCTGGAGAGATTCTCCCGCCATGACGCGAGTCGTTTCGGATAGGACATATCCACTTCCAGCAGATGTAATCGATAACGATACAATATCAATCTGTGACAAAAGAGCAGCTTGCGGTACTGTTACTTGGACGCTCAATGTTGTCGTCGCCCCTATGTTAATGAATTGAGTGATTGTCGAATCCAGAGCCGTCGATGCCCATCCTAATGTGCTCGATACTTGGATGCTGAAGGAGTCGGTGGAACTGCCCGTATTTCGAATTACGTAATACAGCGTGGCCGAATCACCGGGAGATGTTGTGCGATCTGAAGGACCAACCATTTCGGCGCTATAATCGCTGAAAACAACATCGAATTCTTTGTAGGTTTGTGTCTGAGTCCAACCAGTGCCATTGAGTACGACATGGACGGACATATTCCAAAGACCGCTCAGTGTAGAAGCAGAGAAAGTACCCGTTAGTATCTTACCCTCGGATGGATCGTAAATCGAACCCGGTTGCATGATTTGAGTATTAGACCACACGCTAACAGTCGAAGGCGTTGCAGAGGCGTTCGTAAGAACAAATTGCATAACAGCACTGGTGGCCATCACCCCGTCGTTTCTGACGGTTATATCAAAAGAGTGACTCTGACGGTTTAGAACGACGTTCGCGTTTCCGGAAGCAATGGTTGGCAGTGTATCTGCTATGATGTTCCCCTCATGGAGAGTTTCGACGTTGAAATCTCTTCGATATTCGTCGTTCGCCGGGTTACCGTCATTAGCACTCGATACTCTTGCGAATAGGGTTTGAGAAGGCCCTGTTGTAGCTGTAAATGAAAGCAAATAGGTCGTACTAGCAGAACCACCTGGAATTGAACCAAGGTCCACCGTGTCGATCGTACTCTCGGCAGCGCTCGGAGAGCCTTTGTGAACCAGTGAAAGGAAAGCACTACCAGCCGTCGTACCTACATTGGAAACATCGATTCGGACTGTATGAACATCAGGGGCTAAGATTAACGATCCGTTGATGACTGAACCTGCACCGTCAAACTTCATAGCAGTGACTTGGAAATCAGGACCTGCGCGACCGGATGTCTCAGTAGCATCAGCAAATGGCAAAGCCAATTGAATCAGGAATAGAGTAACGAGTAGAACTGGTATACCTTTCTGCTTAAGCATTTGATGAACCTCCTGCTTTCTCAAATCGTTGAATTGTGACGGACTTACCTTGAGATTTCCAAATTTCAAGTAACTGGGCCAAAAGGAGCTCGTGTTCCTCGTCAGAAATCCCTAGTCGCCTGCGCTCCTCCCATAGAAGGAGTTGCTCGGTGCGAGTAAGGAGAGCATCCCGGAGATATATCTCCAGCGTGCGGCGATAAGCGTCCCTGTCCGATACTGCATAGACAATTGAATTGCCCGGCAACTGGTCCGCACGGTTCTGAATGAAGTTCCCTAACGTGAGGGCTTCATCGTAGGAGATATTCCTGCGATCCAACTCACTTTGAATGCTTGATGCTATGGTCTGAAGATCATATTTCGCCTTCGCACGCTGAATTTTCTTCAAATATTTGCGGCATCTTCGCGACATGCTTGGACCCGCCATGAAGTTTCGTGTATTCGGGCAGTTTATCAAACAATTGGCAAAAACACCTCGCATATTCATTCCGCATTAGATTTAAATCATTATGCATAGCCACGCAGCGGTTCATTTACGCTGAAAACTAGGCATAAACCAAGCATTCATGACAAATGGTTGTTAGGTTGGGCTATGTCCGATGCGATAACACTCGAAGTAGGTATGAAAACACCTGCTTTTTCTGCCACTGATTCAAACGGAGTAACCCATACCTCATCCGATTATATCGAAAAGGGTAAGAGCGTTATCTTGTATTTCTACCCTCGAGACTCAACGCCAGGCTGCACTAAGCAAGCGTGTGACTTCCGAGACAATATGGCCAGACTCAAATCAGAAGGCTACGAAGTCCTCGGCGTTTCCAAAGACTCAGAAAAGTCACACCAGAACTTCATTTCCAAACAGGACCTGAACTTTCCATTGCTCCTCGATACAGACGGAACTCTTCATGATCAATTCGGAACATGGCGCATGAAGAAAAACTACGGAAGAGAATACATGGGATGCGTTCGTTCAACGTTTGTCATAGGCCCCGAGGGTACTATCGACTGGTGCAGATACAATGTTCGAGCTAAGGGGCATGTCGAGATGTTACTCCGTGAACTCTCATTGGAAGAGTGAAAACCATGCAAGAGGACATCGGAGGGAAACCCGTCCCCCTCAATGCTACGTCGAAAGCATACGAACCTTGCTATATCGGAAAAGGATTAATCGTCGGAAACGACATTGTCATTGGAGCTATGTGCCACATAGGACGTTCCGTAGAAATTGGTAATGGGACAAGAATTCAAGGATCAACCTACATCTCTGATTGCACTAAGATAGAATCGAACGTGTTCATAGGGCCAAATTCCACCATTTTAAATGACAAGTACCCTCCTTCAGGAGATAAGGACAAGTGGTCTTCAGTTACAATACGTGAAAAGGCCATCATTGGTGGAGGTACAACGATTCTTCCCGGTGTAACCATTGGGGTAAACGCCGTACTAGGGGCTGGATCAGTTTTAACGAAATCCATACCTGATGGTGAAGTTTGGAAAGGGAACCCTGCCTCGTTTCACATGCAACGGAATGAATACGAAGAAAGGAGAGGTTAAGATGGAAGGCAGGCAACACGTCATTGATTTTCTTACAAAATGTATCGAATATGCGGATGCATCGATCCTTCGCAAGGAGGCAAGAGGGGACACCGAAGAAATCCCACAATGGGAAACCTACCGGGAATTTACCCGCCATGCATTGGAAGAAATCCAAGCTGGTGAACTCAATAGGTGGTTCCCTAGGGATAATCCAACCCTCCACAAAGAAGCATCTGAGCATGACTTAGGTGAGATGGAACACCAGGCACGTTCACTCTTTCTTTCGAATCTAGTTAGTCCAAGACCACTTGTTATGCTTGGAACCGAATCGAACAAGGGCATCCGGAATTTAGCACCATATACATCAGTATCCATCGTTGCAAATTCACCTCCGCTCGCAGTTATATCATTGTCAGTAAACAGAGAAAACCGTGTCCGAGACTCCCTGATCAATCTCAGAGAAAACGGAAAAGCGGTCCTTAATTTCCTTCAACCGAATAAGGAAAACGCTCGCCTCGTTGAAGAAACGTGCAAACCGATTCCAAGAGAAGAAAGTGAATGGGATGCGTTCTCAATCGAATCGTTAGAATCAAATAGACTCATTATGAAAGATGCATCGATGGCAATCGAAGCAGAAGTTGTGGCAGAACATGATCTCCCTGAAGCCAAAGCAAGTCTCGTAGTCTTACGATTAACTAAGTTAATTGTCCCTGGGGGACATCTTCCAACTGATTCGGTTCACCTACTATGCCAACATGGATTAAACCGATTGATGGCTACGCCAACTGCATGGGATTACAATATTGAATCCAATGTCTGACGCAACCCGACTTCAAGTGAAGTCGTTGCAGACCAGCCGAGAGACTCCTCTGCATCCAAAAGATGCGGTAAACGACGTAATGAATCTCCATGATAGCCGTCTACCATCTCAACTTGGACCGAAGTATTTGTTTTCTCATTGACCAGTTGACAAACTCTTTTTCCCAACTCAAGCATTGAAATCTCTTCTTTGGAGCCGAGGTTAAACGAACGGCCAGAAAGGGACTCTCCACTCTTCAAACAGGAATCCAATCGACCTGAAAGCGCAATACCATGAACAATATCCTCAATCCATGTCAGGGAACGTGTTTGCTTTCCATTCCCATGAACGTGTACAAGATTTGAATCCAAGGCTGAACGCATCATCATGGTAACAACTTGCCCATATTCATCTTGACTCAAACGGGGCCCATATCCGTTGAATGGACGTACAATCCGTCCATCAAGTCCTTGACGAACAGCATGCTGAACCGCTAATTCGCCAAGATATTTGCTAGCGCCATAGGCATGGCGTTGATGATGAGATGGGTGAGTGAAAAGAGATGATTCAAGATTTCCGAGAGGCATCACCTCTGAATTCCCATATGCTTCTGGAGAGGAAGTGAATACAAATCGACTGCAATGTTTTTCTGCGAATTCAATGGCTCTTAGTGTCGAATTAAGATTTACATCCATAACCATTCTCGCCTCTTCATGGAACCATTTTGTACCATTAATAGCAGCGAGATGATAGACAACATCGATTGAGGATGGATCTTCAATTAAATCGTAAGAGGATGTTTGACATGCATCTGCTTCGAGAAGTGTAATTTTATCGAGGATATGCTCCAGGTTTTCGATTTTCCCTCTCCACAAATTATCGAGAACAACGACTTCATCGCCGTGTTCAAGCAGATGTTCAACCAAGCTCGAACCGAGGAAGCCTGCTCCACCAGTTACGAGTACTCGCATATGTTCACGCCCGTTCTAACACAATAATGCGAACAATGCCATCCTTTCGTTCAAAGCGAATAGAATCACCATCGTTAACAAGCATGCACGGATCCTCTTCAAACCCATGACCATATGGAACATGGAGCAATGAGCAAGCCGGTAATGTAAGCGGACAGACATCACGGTTGGCGATAGCTTTGGGGCCTTTACCTTCATACAAAAGTCCCATCAAGACATACGGAGCAACCGTTGAACCAGAACCCTTTGGATAGATGAGGATCTTATCTTCAATTGCCCTTCCATCAAGCGGATGTCCTGCTTCTTCGATAACACCTGTGTCACGATTAACATAACCAAGATACGTAATTGGAACGTCTGTAACCATAGCAACCCCTTCGATACAGAAATCTTCTTGAGAATCAAGACCCTTCCCAAGGATGGTGCATTCCCCATCCTGATGTGTTTTGGCAGAGGTTTGACCTCCGTGTGAAGAATGTGATAATTCAGGTCTTGGGCCCTCGCTAAGAGATGGATGAACTGCATGGCGAACACATTCAGCGATTGGCGCTACGCTGGTTGGAATACGATTGAGCCCACTTGTGAGATAATGTTCAGCTTTCATCGAGTTCGTTAGAAGGTGGTTGTATTTCTCACGATTATATGGTGTCACTTCTGGACACGTGTCAACCAAAACAAGGGCGCCTGCTTCCTCTAACATTGAGAGCGTACCATCTGCTTCAGCGAGAGCATAATTTTCTTGACTTGTGAAAACCCACAATCGTTGATCATCAATATGCTCCCCGAATTCCATGTGAGAACGTAAGGCAGAAGCAGTGGTCCTCATCTCCTCTAGACTGGCTTGAGGACAACCGATGACGACTAAGTCCACTTGACCTTCTGGTTTTAATTCCTCATATCGGAGCATGAGATCATCTTGAGTAAATTCTAATTCACCCTGCCATTCGACGTTTGAAAAATCCTCCAGTGATTGTAATGAATGTCCATCAACCCACATCATTGGCGTACCATAGTTTGCAGCTGCTGCTGTCAATGCCTTCTTACGAGCAAAAGAAATGTACTTCGGTAAACCTTCAACATAAGGCATCGGTCCGAACGGAAGATTCCATCCTGGCTTAGCGTTTCGCCCAATCCAATCACCAAGAATGGAGTAATCAGAAAGTGTTTCAAGTTCGCAAGATATCTTGACTCGAATGTTAGGAACCCTATGCTCGAGTAGGTGTAAACCCCATTCAGGAGCATATCCTGTTAGTGCAGTGGCTAGAGCACTGAGTCCTGATTCTCTGTTTGTAATGAGTGACGTCCAGGTATTTGTGTAACAAACCGCATTCGATTCAGCCCATGAAGCAGTTTCACCCTCAATCTCAATTCCTCGATCATAAGGCGTACAAGAGAGGGTTGATTCAATGCCCAATCGGTCATAGGCTTGGACAATCTCAAATTGCTGTTCCAGAAAATCTGGCCAAGCAATATCCATTTCCTTCATTTTACGTTTATCGCATCCTGCGGAATTCAACGTTGTTGGAATTACAACGGTCCCATTTTCATCACCACTCAAATCCTTCAAAAAACGACGTAACCCGTGACCTCCAGTGATGACTGACACACCTGAGACGTGGGCATGGTCCACTTCGACGAATGCGGATGCTTTTGCAGTACGTGCTAAATCGACAACAAGACGAGCTGCCTTTTGTCGAGTAGCCCCCTCCAAGCCTTCGAGTTGTCGTGATAACCTCTCTGGCAGGTGCATATTATCTTCGAAGTACTGGCGCTTCATCAAGACTCGTATGATTGACCGATGGTTTTGATACCGTTGACGTCACTCCGCTAATTATGTCCTCATCTGAGAACAATAACCAAACAGCCCGCGGAGATAGACAACAAAACCGTTTCCTATCTCTCGAGAATGCAAAACGTATTCTCAAAACAACCGTCGTGCTCAGTGCACTTCTTCTGTCAATTTGGGCAGTCGTTCTCAATCAAGCACTTGAGCCTCTATCCGATGAAAATATGGAGGACAGTGTCATACTCGTCGAAACAGAAGGAAGAGAGGCTGATGTCTATTGCCCAGAAGGTGGAGCAGACATATTTCTTGGAACAGATTTCGATGGGAACGGTAAACTTTCAACAGATGAAATAACCTCAAGCACCAAAGTTTGTCACGGTCAACAAGGCCTCTCAGGCCCTCAAGGTCAACAAGGTTATGATGGAATCAATGGTGATCATGGGAATGGAAGTCTTGTGAATCTTACAGCTTTGTCCCCAGGAATACCTTGTTCATTTGGAGGAATACAAGTTCAATCGGGTATCGACACCAATAGAAACCAATTCTTAGATTCAACCGAAGTAGATACAACCTCCCATATTTGCGATGGCCGATTAGGAGGAGATGGAGAAGATGGAGAACAAGGTACCAACGGAAGCCAAGGATATTCTGCCATCATCG
>ENA-ORDA01001440-ORDA01001440.1-marine-metagenome-genome-assembly--contig:-NODE-1440-length-20061-cov-3.713321_pt1 | contig 20061 bp, 15 predicted proteins | sample MGYA00237778_ERZ508506 | MGnify/ENA primary metagenome ERZ508506 (study PRJEB26177, sample SAMN06267891) | marine metagenome | isolation source: Monterey Bay, California, USA | place: Pacific... | reverse complement strand
CAGACCAATCAATTGAATTTCTAAAAAAGAATCATTCAGAAGTATTCATTGTTCCGCTCTTAAAAAATCTTGGATTTGCAGGGGGATATAATGAAGGATTAAAAAAAATTAATTCTAAATATTTTATACTAGTAAATTCAGATATTGAAGTAACTAATTCTTGGATCCCTCCAATGATTAAAATATTGAGAAACAACACTAATATAGTAGCAGTACAACCAAAAATACTCTCTTTTAATAACAAAAATAAATTTGAACACGCCGGTGCTGCTGGTGGTTTTATTGATGCTTTTGGATTTACATTTTGTAAAGGAAGAATTTTTGATAATACTGAAATTGATGAAGGACAGTACAACCAAGACAAGGAAATTTTTTGGGCTTCAGGAGCTTGTATTGCATTAAAAGCAGAAGAATTTAAAAAAATTGGCGGATTTGATGAAGACTTTTTTGCACATATGGAAGAAGTAGACTTGTGTTGGAGATTCAAAAATCAAGGGAAAAATATTCTTTTCACAAGTGAATCTACTGTTTTTCACGTTGGAGGTGGAACCTTAAATTACAATTCACCAAAGAAGTTATTTTTAAATTACAGAAATAATTTATGGCTAATTCATAAAAATTACAATTCCAATTACCCTCTATTTACTTTCATATTTATAAGGATTATATTGGATCAAATTTCTGCATTTAAGTTTTTATTATCTGGATCCTTATCTTCATTTTTAGCTGTTGAAAAAGCACATCTAAATTATTTTAAAGCGATTGGATCTTTACAAAAAAAGAGGGAAAAGCTTAATAAACGACATATTAACTCTTTATCTGGGTATTGCAACAAGTCCATTATATGGAATTACTTTATAAAAGGAAAGTCCAAGTTTTCTGAAATAATTTAAATGTTCTCTAAAAGAAATTTTTCAGATTTTATTATTAAATCATGCATTATAACATCTTGTTTAATATAAGGAATCTCATTTCTAAAATCACTCAACAACTGTTCTAATTCTGGAGAAGATTTTCGAGGTCTTCTGAAGTTCATGGCTTGTGCTGAAGTTAACAACTCTATACTTAAAACGCTGTGAATATTTTTTACAACTTCTACTAATTTAACTCCGGCTATAGAGCCCATACTTACATGATCTTCTTGTCCATTTGAAGATTCTATACTATCAACTGAAGCAGGGTGACAAAAAATTTTATTTTTACTTACTAAACTAGCTGCTGTATATTGTGCAATCATAAAACCAGAATTTAATCCAGGGTTTTCAATTAAAAATGGTGGAAGCCCTCTTGTTCCAGAAATTAATTTATAAATTCTTCTTTCTGAAATACTTCCTAATTCCGCAGCTGCTATAGCCATAAAGTCCATAGCTAAAGCAATAGGTTGTCCATGAAAATTACCAGCTGAAATAATTTCATCTTCATCATCAAAAACAATTGGATTATCTGTGACGGAATTTATTTCAATACTTAATTTACTGGAAAAATCGTTCAGAACATCAAAACTGGCTCCATGAACCTGAGGAATACATCTAAAAGAATAAGGATCTTGTACAGATTTTTCTTTAACTCCAACTAAGTCACTTTCCATTAGAAATTTAGAAATTATTGATGCGCAATACTTTTGTCCTGGATGAAGTCTTAATTGATGTGGTTTTGGATCAAAGGGGCTAAGTCTACAGTTAAACGCATCTAAAGAAAGAGCTGCTATTTTATTGGACCATTCAAAAAGTGACTCTAACTTTAAATATGCATGTGTTGCGTGAGCAGCCATAAATTGAGTGCCGTTTAAAAGCGCCAATCCTTCTTTAGAGTCTAATTCAATAATTTCTTGATTGAGATTCCTTAATAACTCGCTCGATTTAACTTTCTTATTTTGGTAATAAACCATTCCTTCACCAATTAAGGGTAGCGACAAATGTGCCAAAGGAGCTAGGTCACCAGAGGCTCCTAAGGATCCTGATTCAAAGACTACAGGAAGTATATCGTTATTAAAAAAGAAAATCAATTTTTCTACAGTTTGAAGCTTAATGCCAGAAAAACCAAAAGAAAGTGCATTAATTTTCAGCAACAGCATTAGCTTCACAATGGGTAACTCTATTTCTTTGCCTACTCCACAAGCATGAGAAATTACTAAATTAATTTGTAATTTTTTCAACTCTTCATTTGAAATTTTTTGATCACACAAAGAGCCAAAACCTGTATTTATTCCGTAGACAACTTCATCTTCCTGCAATATACGATCGACAACAGAACGTGCACTTCTTACACGAATCATTGATTCTTCCGCTATTTTCACAAGAGAAAAATTTGTGGCTACTTCGAAAACTTCAGATGAAGTCAAAGTTGTTCCATCAAGAGTAATCGTTCGTTTAATCATTTTATTCACCTTTGAAAATATCTTGAAGAAGATTTTTGTCCACAGAGTTAGGTAACGTAACTTTGAGAGATGCATTCGTTTTCATTGCTTCTTTTATTGAAGATACAGCACCTGAATTTCGAGCCCATGCCCTGCGAGCAACACCATTGTTTACATCCCAATGAAGCATGGATTGAAGTCTTGTTTTAGAGTCCTCTGAGCCATCGATGACCATCCCAAAACCACCATTCATGACTTCGCCCCAACCTACGCCGCCGCCGTTGTGTAAACTAACCCATGTAGCTCCTCGAATCGCATCTCCAATGAAATTCTGAACAGCCATATCTGCTGTCCATTTTGAACCATCTCTGATATTCGCAGTTTCCCTGTATGGAGAATCGGTTCCACTAACATCATGATGATCTCTTCCAAGAATTACAGGAGCAGATATGCGTCCTTCAGCAATTGCTTCGTTGAACCTAGTTGCAATAGCATTTCTTCCGCGTTCATCTGCGTAGAGAATACGGGCTTGTGATCCAACAACTAACTTATGAGATTCTGCTTCTCTAATCCATTTTAGATTATCCCGTATTTGTTGTTTGACGTCTTCATCTGTTTCCACATCATACAATTCTGAAAGCGTTTCAGAGGCGATTTGATCTGTAACTTGCAAATCAATCGCTAATCCAGAAGAACAAACCCAACGGAAAGGTCCAAATCCACGGTCAAAGCACAATGGGCCCATGATATCTTCAACGTAAGATGGATATTTGTATTCTCCGAGTTTGTCAAAAATATCTGCTTTTGCACGCCCCGCTTCAAGTAAGAATGCATTACCATAATCCCAGAAGAACATACCTCTTTCAGACATGGAATTTATTGCAAGTACATGTCTTTGCAATGTTGATTGTACTGCAGATCTAAATTCATCAGGACTAGTATGCATGAGTTCTTGTGATTCTTCGAAGGATAAATTAGCAGGATAATATCCCCCCTGGTAGGGATTGTGCAGGGATGTTTGGTCGCTCCCCAAATGCACCATGACGTCTCGTTCAACCAAGCGTTCCCATAATTCGACAATGTTGCCAATGAAGCCAATAGATGTACCAACCTTTTGGTTTGCAGATTCAAGCATCAAATCGATCGCTTCGTCAACATCTTCTGAGATCTGTTCAACCCACCCTTGTGAATGACGCTTTCTTGCAGCAATAGCGTTTGATTCTGCTACGATACATGACACTCCTGCAATAACTGCTGCCTTGGCTTGAGCCCCTGACATTCCACCTAATCCAGAGGTAACGAAACATAATCCTCCCAGATTACCATTTGCGGCAATACCAAATTTCATTCTTGCCGCATTCATCAACGTAATTGTTGTACCGTGAACGATACCCTGGGGACCGATATACATGTACGAGCCAGCGGTCATTTGACCGTATTGAGTCACACCCATTGCGTTTAATCGCTCGTAGTGGTCTACTGATGAGTAATTCGGAATCATCATACCATTCGTCACAACAACGCGGGGAGCTCTTTTATTCGAAGGGAATAATCCGAGAGGATGGCCAGAATAGATGACGAGTGTTTGTTCATCAGTCATTTGTGAAAGGTAATTCATGACCAGTAAATATTGAGCCCAGTTCTGAAATACTGCGCCATTCCCACCATATGTAATCAGTTCATTAGGGAATTGGGCAATCAAAGGATCAAGATTATTGTCGATCATTAACATAATACCCGCTGCCTGTATTGAATTGGCTTGATATTGGTCAATAGGGAGCGCTCTTATCATACAATCTGGGCGGAAACGATACATGTAAATGCGACCATAAGTCCGTAATTCTTCAAGAAATTCCGGGCCGAGTGTACTGTGTGCGGATTCTGGAAAATATCGAAGGGCATTTTCTATGGCTAACCTTTCTTCTTGAGGAGAAAGAACTTGTTTACGAATAGGCGCATGGTCTACTGAAGCATCTAATCCCGGATGCTTTGGCAACTGAGAAGGTAATCCAGCACGTATCATTGCGATTCGCCCCACTTCATCCATAGGTGTGCGTAGGATTGATGGCCTTTGAGGATTGTTCACAACTCAATACTTCGACGGATTCAATAATAGGGCTGCGATGGCTAACCAATGACCGTTAATGGTGATGATGAGAAATTGGACTCCTCGAAGGTCCAAAGGGCTGATAATCAATCATTTAATGCTGTTTTAGGTAGCACAATCGCTGTTTGTCTCGTATTCCTATTCGTATCTGCATTATTCGGCGATTCATTTGTTAATGTAGTCCAAGATCGTTCATCTGAACAAGGGAATGTTCCAATTTGGGAACGTTATCTCGAAGACTATACAGTTGATACAGACTTTGGATATATTTTGGAGGTTGGCCCTTATGAAATTCTTGAAACTCCAAACGAATGGAATTCTACGCATCACTTTGTTGAATATATCCTCCCCCTAGAAGAAGGTGGTGCTGCACCAAACGGATTGATTAGTTTAGCTGTATGGAGACCGAATGTACCAGACGGAATTACTGTTCCAGTTATAGCGGAATTCGGACCATATTTCCAAGAACCATCTGTTGAAACTCCAACTATTGAAGTTCCTGGAAGTTGGCTCGGAACGATGATGGTTGAACAAATGTTACCTCATGGATATGCATTCGCACAAGTATCGGTTGCAGGGACTGGTCGTTCGAACCATTGTATGGACCTTATGGGAACTGCTGAACAGTTAGGAAATGATGCAGCTGTTCGCTGGCTTGGTGAGCAAAATTGGAGTAATGGCAACGTAGGCCTGATTGGTAAATCCTATGATGGCTCAACTCCATGGCAAGCCGCTATGTTTGGGGCAGAACATGATTATCTGAAAACGATTGTACCTATTTCAGGACTTATCGGCGTTAAGGAATTGATGTGGAGGAACGGTAGCGCAGAAGCACGCGCCCCCATTATGCACAACGGTGTTTATGGTTCATATGGTTTAGATGGAGATGAAGAAGATTATCAGAACATTTGTCCAGATTACCTCATCGGCCCCGGTACTGGAATGAGTGCTTATCTCTTGGGTTCTGAACAATTTGGAGACTACTGGGCAGAACGATACTTCTTAGACAGAGTATTGGAGAATTATCAAGGTTCAGTTTATCTCATTCAAGGAATGCATGATTGGAACGTCGATCCGCATATGGCGGTTCCAACGATGAACTCGCTAATTGATGCAGGAATTGAAGCCAAGGGCCTATTCGGTCAATGGGACCATGATTACCCAGATCGTCCCATTCAACTTGATGATCGTAGTGACATGGGTGGTCGCGGAGGCGAGGCTTTTCCTGAAATGATTCGATATGATTGGATGCAAGATCTCTATGAGTGGTTCGAATACTATCTCCAAAATCGTGGTGAACAACCTGGTCAATACATAGAGATACAAGATAACCTAGGTGAATGGAGGCTTGAAGATCGATACCCTCCTTCAGATACGACAGAATGGATTGGAAGTTTGGGAGCTGAGTTATCTAATATTGGAGGGTCCTTGACAGTGCTTCCAGATGCTTCGACAGGTCCTGTATGGGAAACTGAGCCACTTACTGAGACCGTACGAATTGCAGGAGTGCCACGTCTCCATGTCGATGTTACGACTGCCACAGTTGGTGGACAGTTGTACGCATTACTCGAGGATTGCTTCGAAAATTCATGCATACATATCGGACACGCGATCATGGATATGAGATACCATGCTGGAGGAGATCAAATTCAAACATGGACTCCGATTTTTGAAACAATAAATGCGAAGATGGAATTTATGCCCCTTGATGCTGTTCTCTTGGAAGGACATACTATTCGTCTATCATTGACTTCAACAGGCGAGGATTATCTTCCAGCAAGTACTTCTTCCCTTGTAACTATTCAGGAAGGAGCAACCTCAACACTTCAACTCGATGTCATCGATGAATCGAGTGATTCCAGACGTTACTTTACGCCACCAGAGTGTCTGCACGAAGTCTGCCTTGGTTCTTAGGATTCCATAGTGTGAATATGATTCCACTCACTACCATGAGAATCGAATAGGCCAGAATTCCTTGCTGAAGGTTAACAACACCTTCCTCAATCAAATAACCTGCGGAAATAGTTGAGATCACTTGCCCTATTGACATGAGAAGCATATCTGTTGAGAAAACACGGCCTCTCATTTCATCCTCCACCCATTCTTGCGTAAGTACTGTGGACAGAACCCAATTTCCGCCACTAGCAGTGTGGGCTAAAGTTACAAGCGCAAGTGTCAATAAAATTGGTCCTCCTAGGCTTAATCCAACAAGAGTATAGAAAAATCCACTCACAATAATTAGTAATCCAACCATCTTTGGCCACTTAGTAGAATCCTTAAACACACTTCTGGCTAATATCGGCCCAATGCCGGTGCCAATCCCACGGGCAAAGAAGAAAATCCCAAATCCAAGAGCGGTTCCTACGAATGTGATTTCATTTCCAGCTAACACGAGGAATACTCCTGCGAGCCCTCCGCCTGCAATATTCCATGATGTCTTAGCAAAGATAATTCGTAAGAGACGAGGTTCACTCTGTATTCTCTTTTGACCGAGCCATATGTCCTTTAGAGAACTCTTAATCAGGGATCCTTCACTCGATTTATCAAACGTTTGGGGGATGACAAGAGGAAGTAACATCAATGTTCCAAACAAAAATGTAATTGAATCAATTATGAATGCTACATTTTCACCAAAGACTGATACGACTAGTCCACCAGAAAAGGCACCAAGACATAATGCTGTAGACCATGTAGCGCTATCTAGTGCATTAGCAGTAGCCAAATCTTCCTTACTTACAATATTCGGCAATGCTGCTCTTTCGGCTGTGACATACAGACCGTGTAAAGCCATCATAATACCAGAGACCGTAAACATCCACCACATGTCTTCAGGGCCATTTACACCGAGAAATGCGAGTGCTAAACCAATTTGGAATAAATTCGTGATAATCATCAATTTCTTACGGTTTACACGATCAGCGAGTAAACCAAAAAGGGGTTGCATAAGGGCAAATGAACCCATCCGAACTGCCATCAAAATACCTAGGAGTAATTCCGAGTCAGTATATTTTAGAATTATTACGAAGAGTGCGATGGTATTGAACCATTCTCCAAACATGGAAACAAAAGCTGCTAGCCAAAATCTACGGTAGTTTCGATTGGTTTTAACCAAGCGAACATAGGAATTGCTAGACATGATAATGACCTATTCTTCTTCGAGAACATTACTGTCTTTCGTTAATGAAACTACAATCCACTTGGATGTTGGTGTATTTGATTTTTCAGCAACCGAATCTAGCGGAACTAATTCATTGGCTTCTGGGAAATATGCGCCCATGTTTCCTTGAGAAATATCGTAAGCAACAACAATCCAATTTTTAGAATGACGAGTTGTTCCTTCGAAATGGCTCTCAAGATGGATTATATCTCGCGTTTTAAGCCCCTTTTCAGCCATATCTAAAGCATTCATTAGAACAACACGCCTGTTTCCGTGAATCCCTCTATATCTGTCATGAAGGCCGTAAATTGTGGTGTTATATTGATCGTGGCTCCTCATTGTCATGAGGACATATTCATTTTCTTCAACAGATACATCTGGTAAAGGATTCATAGAAAATACGGCTTTACCAGAGGCGGTATGGAATTTCAACTCATCACGAGGTGGATTTGGTAGCAAAAAACCATTTTCTTGACGAACGCGTTCATTATAATTCTCAAATCCATTTAATGAATGTGACATCAAATCACGAATTTTGTCATAATTTTTTGACAGAGTGAGCCATGGAAGATTCTCTGGAACTAATCGATGTCCTAATTCTGCAACGATAGATGGTTCGCTCATCAGTGTTGATGACGTTGGTTTAAGTTTGCCTTCCGATCTATGAACCACACCCATCGAATTTTCAACAGTAACGAATTGTTTCTTTGAATCTTGAACATCAATTTCTGTCCGCCCCAATACTGGTAAAATCAATGCAGTTTTTCCTGTAATGAGATGGCTGCGATTTAGTTTTGTTGATATTTGTACTGTGAGGTCAATATTTTTGATTGATTTTGCAGTCCGTCTTGTGTCGGGTGTGGCAGACAAAAAATTCCCACCCATGCAGACAAATACATCCACATCTCCTTGTTCCATCGCTCGTATTGATTCGACTACATCATATCCATGTTCCTTTGGTAATTCAAAACCAAGTCCGTTTTGCATGGTTTCAATGAAGTTGTCAGATGGAGCCTCCCATATGCCAACTGTTCGGTCACCTTGCACGTTAGAATGTCCGCGAACTGGGCAAACACCAGCACCTGGCCGTCCAATATGTCCTCCGAGCAGCAGGAGATTGACAACTTCTTGAATTACTGCTACCCCGTTTCTATGTTGAGTAAGACCCATGGCCCAACATGCGATGGTGGCATTTGAGCTTCCACACATATCTGCAAATGCAATAATCTCCTCTTTGGAAATCCCAGAATCTTGAATTGCTTGTTTCCAAGAAAACCCGTCCATATGCAACTTTAATTGATCAAATTGAATGGTATACTTTGCAATGAAGTTATTGTCGAACTTATTGGTATCCAAGAGGTGTTTAATCACACCCTGAAAGAGCGCAGCATCTCCACCGATTTTCACTTGTAAATGCATATCAGAGAGTTGGGTAGATGTCAAATCTAATTCCATATATTCTTGAGGATGTTTAAATCGAGATAATCCAGTTTCAGGCAGTGGATTGATATTTACAATTTTAGAACCATTTCGCTTTGCATCTCTTAATGCGGTGAGCATACGAGGGTGGTTTGTCCCTGGGTTTTGTCCAACGACTATGATCAAATCACTTTTGTTGAAATCTTCTAAGTGAACAGTCCCTTTACCGATTCCAATTGTGGATCCCAAAGCCTTTCCACTTGATTCATGGCACATGTTTGAACAATCGGGAAGATTATTGGTGCCAAGACTTCGAACAAGGGCTTGGTAAAGAAATGCTGCTTCATTCGAAGTCCTTCCAGATGTGTAATACACCCCTCGAGTGGGTTTTTCCATTGATTTTATCGATTCTGAAATCAAATCAAAAGCGTCATTCCAGGCGATAGGTTCGTAGTTGGAACTTCCAGACTTGAGTATCATCGGATACGATATACGTCCCTGTTTATTCAGCCAGTAATCAGATTTCTTCAACAAAGTTTGAACATCATATCGTTTGAAGAAATTTGGATTCACTCTATCCTTCATAGCTTCGTCTGCTACTGCTTTAGCACCATTCTCACAAAACTCAAACGATGTTCTGTGATTCGGGTCCGGCCAAGCACATCCAGGGCAATCAAAGCCCTCTTTCTGATTAACCATGAGTAGAGTCTTAATCGTTTTAGAAACTCCCATTTTCCTTATACCATGATTAAGCGATGATATTGCTGCTGGTATACCCGCAGCACTTTTCTTTACTTTAGTCAAACGAAGAGAGTTCAAATCTGCTGGTGTAACCCCTTCGGATGGTTCCTGCATATCTGTGCCAAGCAATAACGTTCATCAAGTCTTGTGGAGAAATTCTAATTAATTCCTACTTTCCAAGCACCAGACTCTCTTACGAATCCATAGAGACAGATACCATTCTCTCGTGCTAATTCCATGGCAGCGCTTGAAAAAGCTCCTACTGATGCAATATTTGAGATGCCAATACGAGAGGCTTTGGCTACGATATCCCAGCCACATCTTCCTGAAAGTAATAATGTGAATTCATTGAAACCGTTTATGCCGGATAGAATGGCTAATCCTACAGTTTTGTCAACCGCATTGTGCCTGCCTATATCTTCTGAAACAAAATGAACATCTCCAGTTGAATCCAAAAGAGCAGCACCATGACATCCTCCTGTCGCTTCAAAGAGTTTCATTCCATCCCTCATTTCATCAAGAGCTTCTTTTAATTCCCTGTGCGATAATTGTTTGCTACGTGAGATTTGTTTGCCATAGATTTGATCAACTGATAGATCTGGATGATTACATCCTCCACAGGAAGTGGTAATGAGTCTAGGTTCAGGTTGGTTGGTGATTCTTGAATTATAATACGAATTTACTTTGCCATCCACAACAACGTTTTCAAATTCATTTCCTGATGGCAGTGAATTAGTTAGCCCTTCGCACAGGAGATGACCAATATGTAATTCCATGATTTTTGTTGGTGTTCCGAGTAATGATGTATGGGGTTCTATGGCTCCATTTTCTCCTATGCAGTGGAGTGTAATGATGGATTCTTGGACGATAAACTCAGATCTAATGTTCGATTGATTATCCACTAATCGCTGTAAAGGAATTTGTTGATATTCATGCTCCATCATCATCGACCTCAATATCAAAAAATTCAAACTGTAAAGCCACCAATTCTGCAGAACTCTTAGCAGCCGAATATGCTTCTAATGGTTCAGCATTAAGTTCTAAGAACCGATTTCCCCAACGAAATTTACTGAGAATTATTTCTGCCTGTTCATATTCCCCCATCAGAACGCATGCTGCTGCAATTGCTTCAACAGTAGATAATTTTGATGGCTTACCCCAATTCACAGGGTTAGCAGCGAGTAGAAGTGGTAATGTTCTGGCTTGAAGTCTTGTCCGCTTCATTACTTTCTCCACTGAGGATTCAATATGTGCCCAAGAACAATCCAGTCCGACGATTGCTCCATTTCGTTCGAATAATTCTCTGTCTTCTGGTCCCAATACCTTTCCGCAGAGTGGTTCAAGGATGATGCCTTTACGCGGTAGTCTTCTGAAATCTTTGTGGAGCGTTAGTAAATCATCCTTCGAAGCTCGTACAGCAGTATTTTTCTTTGGATCATCTTGAGCAAGCCAGATGGCATGCAGGGGAATTGTCAAAACTTCACCTCAAATCTTTGAGATAGTCACCAATAGTCATTCCTCTCGATTGACCAGATCTGCCAACCATGGATTCATGGTCATTTGCAGATTCAATCATCAAAGAAATACCTAGAATCATTTCTAATTTCCGAATAACAGCATCTGTAGGAGGCTTACCTGATTCTGCTGATTTGATGACATTGATAGTTTCCGCCATGCGCTTTGCGAGTTGAGTCTGGTCCCATCCTTTAGATTCCCTGCCAGATGTAATTCTGCGAGAGAAGTCAGAGGCAAGTTCCTTTTCTGTTTTATTCATGAGATTATTTCGTTTTGAACGTGAAGGTTGCGAACTTCGCTGAGGTGTAGAACGAGCCCTGGATAAGCCAGGCGCTTCTTGCTTAGGTTGGAGATTAAGTTGTCCGATGCATCTCTGGCAAATTGCCAACATTGCTTTGTTAACACGGTGTTCCCGTGTAGATACCTTTGTTGCCCCACATAACTCACAATCCGCCATAGTATCCCTATTTTCTCCTGAACTCGACAATTGATGAACCCTTCGCAATGAATCCTCATGGTGGAAACGATGTGTTGATGAACTACTGACGTTAGGAGTAAATGATTACGATGGGTACTGAAGTAGAGCGCGGCTCCGATTCAATGAAATCCTCAAAGGATGATGACCTCCAAGTTTTAGAATCAGAATTTAGGAATTTACAAGAAAAAACCCAAGAGTTGATTAGCGAAAGGACACATCTCGAATCAGAACTAAGAAGTGTCAAAAAGCAGGCATCTCGCCTCGAAGAAGAGGTGCGCCACTTACGATCTCCTCCTCTGATTATTGGAACACTACAGGATGTACTAGACCCTGAAAGAGCGATTGTACGTTCATCAAACGGTACTGTTTTCCAAGTTGCTTTAAATCAAAGAATTGAGCCTTCCCTGCTAAAACCAGGTACTCGGGTGGCATTGAATCAAGATACCCTTTCAGTTATTGAAGTACTCAATGATGCATGGGACCCAATCGTTAGTGGATCAGAAATGATTGAGAAACCAGATACGACATATGAGATGGTTGCTGGGTTAGATGAAGAAATATTATCAGTTCGAGAAGCGATTGAACTTCCGTTATTGAAACCTCATCTCTTTGAGAAAGTGGGTATAAAAGCACCGAAAGGAGTACTCCTCGTTGGTCCTCCAGGTTGCGGTAAGACATTGTTAGCAAAAGCTGTAGCCCACCATACAAATGCCACATTCATTCGAATGGTAGGCTCTGAATTGGCCCAGAAATATATTGGTGAGGGTGGAAGGCTTGTTCGTGAATTGTTTTCATTGGCAAAAGAAAAATCACCATCAGTAATATTCCTTGATGAAATTGATGCGATTGGAGCAAAACGATTGGATGGTTCGACAAGCGGTGACCGTGAAGTGCAACGAACATTAATGCAACTTCTCGCTGAACTCGATGGATTTGATGAATTAGAAAATGTAAAAATAATCGCTGCCACTAACAGGCCGGACATCCTTGATGATGCTTTACTGAGGCCTGGGAGATTTGATCGTATCATCGAAATACCAATTCCTAATGATGTCTCAAGAACCGAGATTCTTCAATTACATCTTAATTCAATGAATACCAAAGGGGTTCGAATAAAAGCAATTTCTCAGGCAACTGAAGGATTTAGTGGTGCGGAACTCAAGGCCGTATGTGTTGAATCTGGTATGATTGCAATTCGACAAGAACGAAGTATCGTCAAACATTCTGATGTAATGGAAGCGATTCAACGACTTCAAAAGAAAAAGTCTAGAGGAGGATTTACCTCTTCACCTGATAGATTGTATGGATGAACAGGTCAATGTTCAAAGTCCTTGCTCAAAACCATGAGCCATGGGCAAGTCCATCATTGAATGCGTACCGAACATTTCTGAAGGCAGAGATATTGAGAAAATCCATCGTATAGTCGACGCAGCGCGTATCCCTGGCGTTAAGATATTGGGGATTGAACCAGATTCTGATTACAACCGTACAGTTATCACATTTGCAGGTAATCCTTCAGATGTTGAACATGCTGCATTTTTACTTATCCAAGCATCTATCCAAGAGATCGATATGAGTCAACATACTGGTGAACATCCTCGAATGGGGTGCGTAGATGTCTGCCCATTCGTACCGATTTCTGGAGCATCTATGGAACAATGCGTAGACATAGCCCGACGAGTAGCACGCAAGGTGGGAGATTTGGCAGTACCCGTATTTTTGTATGGTGGAGCTGCCTCTGATGTTTCTAGAAGTTCTTTATCAACACTAAGGAAAGGAGAATATGAAGATTTAATGAATCGTTTTACTGGTAATTCAACAGTACATGGTGAATCCACACGTCTACCTGATTTTGGTACAAAAGAATGGGACGACTTAGCCAAGGGTTCTGGGGCTATTACGATAGGTGCAAGAGATATCCTCATCGCTTACAATGTAAATGTAGACGAAAAGGATGCAGTCATCTCAAAACAAATTGGTTCTATTGTCCGATCTAGTGGAAGATTAATGAAATCAGAAAATAAAGCTAACAAGTTTAGGACTCAAGGTTTGCTTAAACATGTGCAAGGCATGGGCGTTCCATTGGAATCTCACGGCATTAGTCAAGTATCTATGAATCTTCAACAATACCATTCAACAAATCTTCATCATGCTTACGATGTAATCTCATCGCTGGCAAGGGATATGGGAGTGGAAGCCATTGGTTCGGAGATAGTGGGTCTCGTTCCTCTAGAATCGATGATAGAAGCCGGTAAATGGTATGCGGATTCAGTGGATTTATCTGATGTAGACTATGTATCTCTTGCAATAGAAAAACTTGGTTTGAGTAGTATTCACAATTTCAATCCGCATGAACGGATTATTGAATGGTGCTTGGAAGGTGATGATGAATGAATTGGGCAAATGTAACTCTAAAAGAATTCCAATCTGCATTGGCGAGTAGTGCTCCAACACCAGGTGGCGGTTCTGCTGCAGGTGTTGCATTAGGTCAAGCAGCAGCATTAGCGAAGATGGTGGCTGACCTTACACTTGGAAATGAAAAATACAGTGCAGGGTGGGAGATTTCTAATTCTGTAAATGTAATTGCTATTCCCCTTTTAGAAGAGGGATTGGAACTCGCCACCCTAGATAGCCAAGCATTTGATGCAGTTGTATCTGGATTCAAGATGCCTAAATCAACTGATGATGAAAAAGCAATACGAAGAGAAGAAATAAGGAATTCAATGCTGGGTGCTGCTAAGGTGCCTTATGATACGGCTTGTTACGCTCTTAATCTTCTGAAAGTCTTACCGGATTTGGCTTCATTGGGTAATGACAATGCTGTATCTGATGTGGGTGTTGCGGGTTTGTTAGCTTCTGCAGCTCTCAAAGGTGCAATTTTTAATATCGAAATTAATCTCAACTCATTGCCCGAATCGTATGGAGTTGAGATGAGAACTCATCTACCTGAGTTATCAGGTGAAGCCAAAATCTATTCGAGACTTTGTATGGAAGCCGTACGTCGTCGATTATCGAACGAGTGATCCAGTAGAAATCTCACCGTCGATGGTTACTAATTTCACTGAACCGTTGCCATCATCTGCTGCAAGCATCATACCTTCACTCACGACGCCTCGGAGAGGTCTAGGCTTGAGATTCGCAACAAAGACAACTGACTTATTCATTAGTTCATCAACAGAATAATATTCTTTAATTCCAGCACATATCGTACGCTGCAAATCTGTTCCATCATCAAGTTTGACAACATATAATCGATCAGCGTTAGGATGGTCTTCGACACTTACAATTTTTCCTACGCGCAATTCAACTTCCATGAACGTTTCAAATTCTAGATAGGTAATTCCTTCTGGTTGTTCTTCTTTCATTTTCTTATTCTCCTTTTTGCCACCCTTTACACCATGTGCGATGGTGGATGATTCTGATTCTTCTACAAGTGATTGTTCTTCATGAACAATTTCTTCTAGATCTAAACGTTTGAAAAGTGGTTGATAATTCTCATCCGTGGAACATATTTCTGCAGACCAATCGAGGGCACTCTCCCAAGGTTGCAGATGTACTTCCCCTTCAAGTCCGAGCATGGCCCATAATTTATGTGAACTAAACGGCAAGAATGGTTGCATCACAACCGCAAGATATCGACAAAGTCTCCATCCAAAAGCGAGTGAAGAAAGAGCTTCATGACGGCCTTCAGCACCTTCCTCCGTTTTGAGGTGCTTCCATGGCGCAGCATTTTGTAGCATTTGATTTCCATGCTGGGCTGCATTCATAGCAAACCGAAGAGCCTCTTTGTATCGATGTCGTTTTAATGAATCCGTTATTTTTGTATGTAGAGTCTCCAAGAACAACATATCTTCTGAGTGTAGCGCGCTATCATCAAATGGTAATAGAGGGGATTTTCCATCATGTGGCAATCGAGCTGTGAGAGACATTACTCGATTAACGAAGTTACCGTACGTAGCTATGAGTTCGTTGTTGATTCGATCTACGAATTCCTTCCAGGTAAAATCAGTATCATGGCCTTCAGGCATATTGATACTTAGATAATATCTTAATGTATCTGGGTCAAATCGTTCCAAGAATGAAGGGAGCCAAATTGCATGTTTTCGTGATTTTGAAAATTGGCCCCCCGCAAGCATAAGATATTCCATTGCCGGTACGTTATCTTCGAGGTGGAGGTCTCCGGTAATTGGCAAATCGACTGGATCTTGTGCAGTTTTACCGTTTCGAACATGATTTAATCCCATTAAAATCGCTGGCCAAATAACTGTATGGAATGGAACGTTATCTTTTCCTAAGAAGTAGTAATGACGTGGATTGGATTGTTCATTATTCGTCCACCATGACTCCCATGATGCGGAATTATCAGTATACTTCTCAGACCAAATCTGGGAACATGTAAGGTATCCTTGTACTGCTTCGAACCATACATAAATACACTTTCCAATCCAATCTTGTCCTTCGATTGGGACATCGATACCCCATGTCAAATCTCTTGTAACTGCTCTTGGCCGAAGGCCCATATCCAGCCATTGTTTGGTCATGGCTCGAACGTTTGGCTTCCAAACAGATTGTCTTTGTTTCGCATGCTTTTCTAGAGCTTCCTGAAAAAGGTCAAGGCGATAAAAAAGGTGCTCTGTATCCCTAATTTCAACCTTAAAGGATGGATTCATTTTAGATATAGGATTTCTTAGTTCTGTAGATTCGTAAGTTGCACCACAACTGTCACATTGATCACCTCTGGCGCCATCCGCCTCGCAATTTGGACAGGTACCTTCGATATATCGGTCTGGGAGAAATCGTCCCCCACCAGAGGGATTCAATTCGTAATATTGTTCCATTGTTCGCATTTCAAAAAAACCAGCGTCGTATAAATCTTTAAAATTCGATTGTACACGTTGTTTGTGGCTAACATCAGTCGTTCTATTGAACAGAGAACCTCCATATTCAACACCACGAGAATCGACATTTGGCATCCATGTACATCCAAGATCGAGTAACGCTTTAGAATTGATTTCATGAAAACGATTCACGACATCTTGTGGCTCAATACCTTCCTGTTCTGCAGAGACAGTGATTGGTGTTCCGTGTTCATCTGAACCTGAAACCATTAGCACACGATTACCTAGAGCTCGTTCGAATCGAGCGTGAATATCTGGTGGTAGGTAACATCCAGCCACATGACCGAGATGCAGTGGCCCGTTTGCATACGGCCATGCCACGCAAATTAGCACGTGGTCTCCATCGCTCATGCACTGCCCAACAAATCAACCATTTTCAACTCGACCCTTACGGATGATTAAGGAACGTCATTTTGAATAACGTTGTCCTCCTAGGAGTGTTTACCTGCGGAAAGGAGTACTCGTTCATCATGGGCCTTGAATTACTAATATTCTATACAATTTTGGCTATTGGAGTCTCCTTTCTATGCTCTATTCTCGAAGCAGTTGTCCTGTCCGTTCCAAATACACAGGTGGCTGTTTGGCAAAAGGAATCAGACAAGCGTGGCGTGGTATGGTCTAAATTGAAAGCTGACGACGCAGTGAAGCCCCTAACCGCCATCTTGACTTTGAATACCATTGCACACACCATGGGTGCGGCTGGTGTTGGTTCACAAGTACAAGATGTGTATGGGAATGAATACCTTACAATAGCATCGATCTTACTTACATTAGCAGTTCTCTTCTTGTCAGAAATTATTCCAAAGACTCTAGGGACAGCATATTGGCGTCAGTTGTCCTTAATCACAGGCAGATCTCTGGTTGTAATCACAACCCTGCTCGTTTTTATTGTAGCTCCAATCCAGTGGATGAAAAAGATTCTTCCAAGCGCAGATGGCCAATTAGTAACGAGAGACGACCTTGCTGCATTAGCAGATCTCGGTGAAGAAGAAGGAGCTCTTATGGAAGATGAAGAAACTGTTATTCTTAATTTATTGAGGTTAAGAGAGATTCCAATCACTGAAGTGATGACGCCACGCGTTGTAGTATCAGCTCTCCATAAGGACAAATCAATACGAGAGGTACTCGATGAGAATCCAGTACTACGATTTTCACGTATTCCTGTGTATAATGAATCAATTGATGATGTACAAGGATTGGTTATACGATCTGAACTCCTTGTCGCAGCAAGTCGAGATGAATGGGACAGAATTGTCGAGGAATTCTTGAAACCAGTGCAGTTTATTTCTATCGATCAAAGTGTAGATTCTGCTCTTGAAATGTTCCTTGGAGAACGACAGCAATTTGCTGTTGTCCGAGATGAATTTGGAGGCACATCCGGTATCCTAACGATGGAGGATGTTCTAGAGACATTACTCGGCGAAGAGATTGTTGATGAATTAGATGAAGTAGATGATATGAGAGAATTGGCTCGTGTCCAAGCGAGCAATCCATCAGAAGATGAGTGATTCCTCGTCCATCCAGTCTAGAATTAATTGATCTCTTTCTTTATTGGTACGCTCTTGGCTATGTTTTAGTTCTTCAACAATGTGATACGTGAAGTTAGAATCACACCTGGAATGTACATCTACTAAATGTTTCCAATGTTTTTGTCCCAGCGTTTTATCGAATTTAGCCTGTATCAGGAGCGTAGGAGCATCTGGAAGCCCCCAATTAGGTGATTCTAAGAACTCTATATCTTTGATATGGTATACAGAATCATTCATAGAATTATAGTGACGGAGCAGTCTTTTCATCATCCATGGATGCAATACTTCCGGTATCCGCAATACCTCACATGTTCTATTGTTAATCAATGAATATGAGGTGACGGGAGATTCAAGAATGACTCCCTTAAGATTACTTGAGGTTTCCAATTCGACTCGCAACCCTCGTTGGGCAATGAAACCACCCATACTATGTCCGTGTACAATGAAACCATTCTCCAGCCAACCGTTATCTGAATACAATTCCATTACTTTTTCAAAATCATGGCATACATGCATAGCAGCCCAGTGATCGACCGGTTTATTCCCACCGTGCGCCCTCATTTCAAAGAGGAGTACATTGTAACCCGAGTCAATGTAAATATTCGAACGGCCTTCCATATTCAAGGATCTTGAGTTCCACCCATGAATAAGTATAGCTAGGGGTTTACCATTATCCATAGAAGTTCTTAGCCAGCGTACTGGGTAACCATCAATATCTTGTTCTTCAAATATTAAATGGTCTGGAATGTCTGGAGTCTTCCTTTGAATTGGCAATATAAACATCAGACCAAGTGTGAAACTCAACCATAAATCAATGATTATAATTGGAATAAGACAAATCCAGATCAATGCAGCATTAATAGGAATAAAGAGACTGAATGTAAAAAGGGAAACCCACATACAGAGGTGGAGAACAAATGGCCTAAACCGTTTGATGGACATAATCAATCGGAGTTAAAGTGAATGGAATCAATCTTCTGATTCAGAATCAGTTTTCTCTTCATCATTCTTTTCTTCTGATGCTGCTGATTTTGCCTTCTTCTTGTCTTCAACACGCTGAGCATACTTCTCACCAAATTGACTCATACTTTCAAGACGGGCACGGAAACCAGAAGTTTCTCCTCCTTCGGAAATATATCGTACGAGATATGCTCCGAAGATTAAATCGAATAGGCCTTGGCGCAAATCACTGTTGCGTGAGAATTGCCAGTTTACAATCCATAGAATCATCAAGAGTGCTCCAATGGATGTCAGTACAATTGGTGTAGTGCCTTCTGCAAACTTTCCAGCCTGCGTGAATACCATAATGAATCCAATCAAAGACGATACGCCAATATTGTTGACAAACAATCCGTGGAGGAATAGTGGTTTTGATCCATCGCCACGTATGTATCTCGTAGATGATGTGTATTGGCCGAGATTACGCCCGGTCCATATTGGCAATACAATGCCGTTAAAGATGAAAATCAAACCTGCGCCTGCGAATAGGAGTGTGTTTGCAAAACCTCCGCTTGCACCACCAGTCGCTACAGACATGACCAGAGCGCCGATTAGAAGTGAGAAATTCACTGTGAAATTAACCCACCAGGATATTACGCGGTTCAAACTCGATGCGATTTCAAAATCAGAAGAAAGGCCTTCCGGACGAGCCTTCTTGACCTTGATTTTCGCTTCTTTCTTTGCCTTCTTAGCAACTGGTGTAGCTTTCTTTGGTGCTGCTTTTACCGCTTTTGCTGCCTTTGCAACAGGTTTTGCCTTTTTGACAACTTCATCTTTCGTTTCGACCTTATCGAGTAATCCCATTTTTTCACATCCTTACTGTTCATCGCCGGTACCCGACTGATAGAGAGTTGCAACTGAA
>ENA-ORDA01001439-ORDA01001439.1-marine-metagenome-genome-assembly--contig:-NODE-1439-length-20065-cov-9.010356_pt1 | contig 20065 bp, 36 predicted proteins | sample MGYA00237778_ERZ508506 | MGnify/ENA primary metagenome ERZ508506 (study PRJEB26177, sample SAMN06267891) | marine metagenome | isolation source: Monterey Bay, California, USA | place: Pacific... | reverse complement strand
AGGCACAACCCATTTTTCAGTTTAAAATATTACTTATTAATCTTTTTCTTATTTAATTTATTACCATTACAATTTAAAAATAATTCTACAGAAGAGTTGTTAATATACTCCTCACATTTTTCAAAAGAATTCAAAAGTAATTTTCTTTTAATTAATTTTTGTTTATGAATATCATAATTTTTAATGTCGTTATTATTTGTATCCGCATATGTGAGAGAAGTATTTGAAATTATAAAAAACATAAAAATTAAACTTTTCAAATTTTAATTCCTCAAAAATATAAAATAAAACATAACTTTGTTTACTGATAGTACAAATTATGAACTATCCAATTATTTCTATTTCAACTACTTGAAATCATAGAAAATAAAATAAAACTACAATTGTGGAGATAACAAATGTCAAAATTCTTAATACATATTCATAGTGGACCTGAATTAAAAAATAAAGCAACCCTTGGAATGTTAGTTGCAGTTACAGCTTTCAATAAAGGAGATGAAGTTAATGTTTTTTTAGCAGCTGATGGTGTTCATTTATTAAATGTAAAAAAAGAAGGTGAAGTCGTTGGACAAGGCACAGGAGATTTAAAGAGCCATTTAGATGTATTAAAAGAAAATAACATTAAATTATACGTTTCAGGAATGTCAGCAAAAGCGAGAGGTTATGATGATAGTTTATTAGATGGATTCAATGCTGAGTTTGCTATGCCTGATAAACTTTTAGAACTTTCAGCAGAAAGTAATACTGTTCTTTGTTATTAGAAATTAATATCTATGTTTTCAAATCTATTTTTCTCAACTCTACCTCTTTTTGGTCTAGTTTTCATTGGTTACTCTTTAGGAAAATTTTCACTATTCAATGATTCTGAAGCTAAAATATTTTCTAAACTTGTGGCAATAGTTGTAGTACCTGCTTTCGGTATTAAAATAATCGGTAACTTCAATTATGAGTTCATAAATTGGAAATTATATTTTTGTTATCTGTTAGCACAAGGGATAATCTATTTTATTGCATTTATCATAGCAAAAAAAGTTTTTAACAGAGAAAATCCAGAATGTATTATAATTGGAATGACTGCATCTTTTGGTAATCATTTGTTTTTTTTATATCCTATATTATTAGTTGAATTTACAACTAAAGATATTGTTCCAATTGAAACAGTTATTGCTGCTGACTTTATAACAGTAGGACTAAGTGTATGTGCTTTAGATTTTGCCACTCAAAACAAATTAGATATTAAAAAGACAGTTTTAAAACAGATAAAGAATCCTGCTTTTTTAGGATTAATACTCGGTTTAATAATTTATCATAGTTCTATAAATCTTCCAGAGAGTAGTAATAGATTAGTTGATTTTATATGTGCCTCAGGTGTTCCATTAACTTTATTAGCAATGGGTATCTTATTATCTTACAAAACAGATTCTACACAGATACAATTATCTTTTTTAATTACATTTTTAAAGTTATTTGGTTTTTTAATAGTATTAACATTAATCATTTGGTTATCGGATATTACTTTTACAGATGCCAAAACTACTTTAATGCTCTCTGCAACACCTATTGGTGCAATGGGATTAGTATTTGCTTCTATTTACAAAGTAAAAACAGATGCTGTTGTTAGGTCAGGTCTTTTGACTTATATAATTGCACTTATTTTAATACCATTGGTAGGAAGAATATTTTAGAAGCACACAATGGTCTACCATTTGGTCAACCCTCCAAGCACACATTACAAAATATGCTTACACATCAACTACTTAGGGTGACTGAATCACTTGAAATGGTGCGGCTGAGAAGACTCGAACTTCCACGGGTTTTATCCCACAGCGACCTCAACGCTGCGCGTCTACCAGTTCCGCCACAGCCGCATTAAAAAGATCTTGTTTCGGATAACAAAACAATATGCATAATGCAAGATAAATATATAATACGTTTTATTTATTAAATGGTGATGACATTGCGTTCTAATGTTGAATGGAAAATATCTAATACATTAATTAATTACGATTTTGCAATATCTGAAATGCAAAAAAGAATAATAAAGATTAAAAATAATTCAGATAATGAATTGATTTGGCTTTTAGAACATTCGTCTATTTTTACTGCAGGGACCTCTGCAAAAGATGAAGACTTAATTAACAATCAGGTGGAAACAAGACGTACTGGAAGAGGCGGAGAATGGACTTGGCACGGACCAGGTCAACGAGTTGTATATGTTATGCTTAATCTTAAAAAAAGACTTCCTGATGTTAAGGCCTATGTAAATGCACTTGAAGAGTGGATTATCTTAACTTTAGAAGATTTTGATATACATGGAGTAAGGTTAGAGAACAAACCTGGAGTTTGGGTAATAAATAAAGATAATAGTTACGATAAAATTGCAGCTTTAGGCGTTCGAATATCAAGCTGGGTTTCTTGGCATGGCATCTCTATTAATGTTAACCCTAACCTAGAACAGTTTAAGAATATTGTTCCTTGTGGAATTCAGGACGGTGGAGTTACTAGCTTATATAATTTAGAAAATATAAGTTCTTTTGAACATTTAGATAATAACTTGAGTAAAAATTTTACTAAAGTTTTTGGAAATCAGAGTTTATTTAAATTAAATTAGCTTTGATTTATCCGAAAAGTTCGCTGAGAAATTCATGTAAAACTTTATCAGCTCTGTCTACATCTAATTTAATAACTTTTAAACTGTCTAAACTTTTGTAAAAACCTTCTATAGGACCTTCATAATGTAAGATTTTATTTCGTCTAAACCTTAACCATGATAAACTCTTAGAATTTTGTAATTTGTTTAGATTTAAACCGTCTACATGTTCTAATGTATTTTTGTCTGATATTATATTATCAATAATTGTTAAAGATAATATTATAGAGGTAGCCCACATTTTATTTTGCTGTGATTTTATATACTCCTCTAATAAAATTTGAGCATGAGGATTTAAGAAAAAATGATAATCTTTTAATTTTTTTTTATTAATCATGATAATTTTAACATCAAATAGTTTAAAGTTTTGTCAAATCGATTAAGGTAACTATCTTTTTTAATTCCTTATATATTCTTTTCCTTTTTGAAGTTGACTCTTCTTCTTGGCCCCACTGTTCTGCTTGCCAAAGCTCATCTAAAAAACACGTTTCAAATAGATCTTTTTCTAAAAAATCTCCTTTTAATAAAGATAATGATATAAAAATTGAACCTGTAATATTAGTTAACCTATAAAGAATAGAAATTTCCAAATCAGAAAACTGACTTATTATTTCTCTAATTTTTTTATGAACAGTTATATTTTGTTTTTGAGGTATTACGCCTTGAAACACATCTATTTTTATATCGATATAACTTTTGACAGTTAGTAATAGTGGATCCCATTTTAATTTTTGTAATTGACATAGTTCAAAAGGCTTTTCTGCTCTATAACAAATCATATCGGTATCAATGAATTGCATTATTTCATTTATATATAATTGTCTATCATTAGATATTCTATCAATAGCTGTAGAGTAGATACCGTAAGAAATCATATCATCTGCATTTAATATATCTTCATCAACATCCCATTCTAATGAAGTTTCATAAGCACTATCATAATTTATAAAAATTAGTTTATTTTGTAATGGTGTCTTTAAAAGATTTTTATCTAACAATAATTGAAATGTATTATTTTCGAATTCTTTTATTTCCACAGTTTTCCAAAACTTTTTCATTTTATTGAAATATTTTTTTCATTAATTTACTTAACTCAGATGAGTTGTTAACTAGATAAGTCGCCCCTGCTGAAACTAGCAAATCCTTTTCATTATATCCCCAAGTAACTCCAATACTTTGAATACCAGCATTTACTCCCAATCCAATATCATTAATAGTATCCCCAATCATTACGCATCTTTTTTTATCAATATTTAGTTCATTAATTGCCTTTAAGGCCATAGCAGGATCTGGTTTGGGTGTGTTTTCATCTGTGGTGAGTGTTATATCGAATATATCCGATATATCATGCTTTGCTAATCCGTTTATTAAGCCAATTCGTGACTTATTAGTAGCAACTCCAATTAACCAATTATTAGCCTTTAATTCATATAACAAATCAATCATACCAGAATATAAAGGCTCATTTTGAAGACCCAATCTTCCTTGTTCTGCATACCAATCTCTATAAGCTTCTGAAATTTGTTCTGGGGTTACATCGTAACCAGGTGGCAAGTATAAATCCAAAGCTACGGCTAATGGTTTTCCTATATTTTCTCTTACTTTTTTTGGATCAGGGTCTGGCAGTCCACACATTCTAAATGCTGCAATAGCACCTTCAACAATCATAATAGCTGAGTCTACAATTGTTCCATCATAATCAAACAATGCTAATTTTAAGTCTTTAATCAAAGTTTATCTCCATCTATTATGTAAATATGTTATTTATATTGTTAGGTAGTGACAGTCCCAAGAATTTTAAATTATTTTTAAAATCTTCATTGAGCTCTGCTTCAATAATTTCCTTCTCAGGCATATGAATTGAGTACGCATGTAATTGTAAATTATTTGTGTCTTCTGAATTCCATTTAATTTGAGTAATACTATCATGGTCATTTAATTTTTCACTTGAATTATAAACTCCAGGCAATCCCGTATATTTTCTATCACCCACTATTGGCGCGTTTATATGCTCCAGATGTACTCTTAATTGATGAGTTCGGCCTGTTTTTGGATATAAAGCAATAACAGCTACTCTAGATCCAATCTTGTCTAGTACTTTATAATGTGTAATTGATTGTTTTCCATTATCATAATCAACTTTCATTTTTTGTTTTCCATCAACACCTTTTTTCAAAATAGGTGCATCTATTACTCCAGAATTAGTTTTAGGACATGGAGAGACTATAGCTAAATAAGTTTTAATTATTTTATGTTCTTTAAATAAACTAGATATTTTTTTTGCACTTTTTTGGTTCTTTGCAATTAATAATAATCCTGATGTATCTTTGTCAATTCTATGCACTAATTTAGGAACCGTTTGGTCATAGAATATAGACTTTAACATATCATCAATATGATATTTTTGAGAACTACCTCCTTGAACAGCTAAACCACATGGCTTATTTATCGCAATAAAATCTTTAGTTTGTCTAATGAAAATTCTTTTGTATAATTTTTTATAATACTTATTAGTATCTACTTGATTAATTTGTTTGATTTTGTTGTTTTCGAAGTTTATGTGTGATGAATACTGAACTAATTGACCAGTATAAACTTTTACAGACGATTTTATCTTTTTACTTTCTAATAGAATTAAACCCAATCTTAAATATTTTTCTAGCATTGCTTGGTTAATGTTACCTAATATTCTTCTAATACATCTATCAATCCTAGATCCATCTTCTGTTTCAGGTATTTTTATAATAAGCATTTCTAGAGTCATTTTATCATCAACCTTACCAATTAATAAACACCAAATATCCAACCTTCTTTTTGAGACACTTTTGGTACATTCCAACAGTTTCTATTATTTGAAAAATATCTCATTGCTGCTGCTGAAACAATTGCATCGGCATCATCTTGATCAGGGCCGCCAATTATAATATCTTTAGGCAACGAATTACAATCATAATGACTAAGCGCCTGGTTTATTTTACTCATGGTATATCCTATATTTTTTTCAGGTTTTATACCTGCATATCTAAAGTAGTAAGTAGGGAAAATTTCAACTACTACACTTTTTTTTTGGAGTATATTGTTGTTGAAAGGCCATATATTTATTTCATTTTTTAAAAAATTTAATACCCTCATTCCTGCTAAAGATCCTGTCCCAACTGCTCCAGGCCCTACACAATTAAATGTAGGACTCGGTGAATGTATTTTATTTTTAGCCTCTATTTCAGTAAATCTTCTTCTGCTTTTATATAACGTACCTTTTAAATTTGGAGAGTTATAATAATTTGAGTAAGGCTCCTCAGACCATATTCCGCCACCATAAAAGTTTGCTAATTTATTATTTATATTATCAATTTTTTTCCACAATTTATATGGAGATATTGGACTATCTTTAATTCCTGGAAAATATGAAAAACAATCATAAAATGGATATGCAAATGAAAAGTCAAATCCAATAAGTGTTTTTTTTTCTGTAACTTCTTTAAGAAGCCATTTTATTAAAGAAGATCTTGACCAATATCTGTCTTCAGGCTTAATAATTTTTGGAGCATACCTGCCCATTGGACATTGGGCTACACTAATCCCCTTTTGAAATTTACTCTTGTCCCCAGACCAATCTACAGCAATAAAGTTATTGAAATCCATTTATTACTCAAAAAAAAACCGTTCTTTTAAGAACGGTTTATAATTATTATTTTGATAATTAACTTGCAACAGCCTCTTTTGTTTCCTCTTCATTTGAAGACACATTTTGTAAGGGACCACTATCTTTACCTCTAGCATCTTCATCCCTGTCAACTAATTCTATTACAGCCATACCGGCAGCATCACCATACCTATAACCTGCTTTTAAAACTCTTGTATAACCACCGTTTCTATCAGCATATCTAGTTGCAAGTGCTCCAAATAATTTAGAAACCATATTATCATCTCTTAATTTAGAAAAAGCTTGTCTTCTTGCATGAAGACTACCTTTTTTACCTAAAGTTATTAGCTTATCAACTATTGGCTTCATAGTTTTAGCCTTTGGCAGAGTTGTAATTATTTGTTCATGCTTAATTATCGCTTGAGCCATATTTTTAAATAAAGCTTTCCTGTGCGAAGAAGTTCTATTTAATTTTTTGCCTTTAATTCTGTGCTTCATTATTATCTCCTAAACTTTAATCAAGATTAAAATGGCTCTTCTATTCTTTTAACTAATTCTTCAATATTCTCAGGTGGCCAACTTTCAATAACCATTCCAAGTTCAAGCCCCATTATTTTAAGAACTTCTCTAATTTCATTTAAGCTCTTTCTACCAAAATTTGGAGTTCTTAACATTTCAGGCTCTGATCTTTGCACCAAATCACCAATATAAACAATGTTATCATTTTTAAGACAATTTGCAGATCTAACTGACAGCTCTAATTCCTCAACTTTTCGAAGTAGATTTTTATTAAAAGGTAAGTCTTCTAAGACTTCTTGTACTTCTTCTTCTTCCGGCTCTTCGAAATTAATGAAGTTACTTAGCTGGTCTTGCATTATTCTAGCTGAAAAAGCAACTGCATCTTCTGGTGTCACAGACCCATCTGTAGTTACTACTAAAGATAATTTATCAAAGTCAGTTTGTTGTCCAACACGTGCATTATCCACATTATATGAAACTTGAACAACTGGACTAAATATTGCGTCTATAGGTATAACACCAATTGGTAAATCTTCTTTACGATTTACAACAGATGATACGTAACCTTTTCCATTTTCTACAGTAAACTCGATTGAAAGCTTAGCTCCTTGATCTAAAGTACAAATTTCATGATCTTTATTCATTATTTCAACTTCAGAAGGACAGCTTATCATTCCAGCAGTCACAGTTTTAGGACCATCCACATCTAATTGAATTTTTTTAATGCCATCAAATTCCATACGTACTTTAATACCTTTGACATTCAATATTATATCAGTCAAATCTTCCCTTACACCAGGGATTGATGAAAACTCATGAAGTACACCTTGAACTTGGATTGAAGTAATTGCTGATCCTTGCAAAGACGATAGTAAAATTCTCCTAAGTGCATTTCCAATAGTTACGCCATAGCCTCTCTCAAGTGGCTCTGCAATAATTGTTGAAGTAAATTCAAGATTCTTTTCTTCCTTCACTTCTAACTTTGAAGGCTTAATTATCTCTTTCCAATTTTTTTCAATCATGATTACTCTCTATAAATAATTATTAATATTATATTACGAAATATATTTAGACTCTTCTTCTCTTTTTAGGTCTACATCCATTATGTGGTATTGGAGTAACATCCCTAATTGAATTTACTTGAAATCCTATTGTCTGAAGAGCTCTAAGCGCAGATTCTCTTCCAGATCCAGGACCTTGAACCTGAATATCTACAGTCTTAACACCATGTTCAGAAGCTTTATTACCAGCATCCTCAGCAGCTAATTGTGCAGCATAGGGAGTTGATTTTCTTGAACCTTTAAATCCCATACTTCCTGACGATGACCAGGAAATAGCATTACCTTGTATATCTGTTATAGTTACAACTGTATTATTAAAAGAAGAATTAACGTGAGCTACAGCATTTGTAACATTCTTTTTTTCTTTACGACGTACTCTTGTTTGGGTTGGCTGTTTAACCATATTATATTACTCTCCCTTTAGGATTATTTCTTTTTACCTGCAATTGCTTTTGCAGGACCTTTTCTTGTTCTAGCGTTTGTATGAGTTCTTTGACCCCTTACTGGTAAATTTTTTCTATGTCTAAGTCCCCTTAAACAACCTAAATCTAGGTATCTTTTAATATCCATTGAGGTTTTTCTTCTCAAATCACCTTCAACTAAGTAATCCTCATCTATAATGTCTCTTATTTTAGTAAGTTCGTCTTCTGATAGGTTATTAATTCTTCTATCCTCAGTAACACCAACTTTTTTACATATATTTTTTGAGCCAGTTAACCCAATACCATGTACATAGGTTAAAGCGATATGCACTCTTTTATTAGTTGGTACATTAACTCCTGCAATACGTGCCACTAATTTCTCCTTTATTAACAAACATTAAATAAATATTTTGCGAATTATAGACTTAACAAGAAAACAGTCAACTTTATAATAGTTAAAACATTTTTTTGATATCACTAGATACATTTTCTATACTTTGCATTCCGTCAACAGTCTTTAATCTCTTTAAACTTCTATAATATTCTAAAACTGGCATTGTGTCTTTTTGATAAACTGTAATTCTTTTTATCAAAACATTTTTATTATCGTCATTTCTAACAAAGTCACCCTCTTCCGCCCTCTGTTTAATTCTTTCAAATAATAATTTTTCATCAACATCAATTTGAATAATATGATCAATTTGAATATTTTTATTTGCTAGCAAATCGTCTAAAGCTATTGCTTGATTTAAGGTTCTTGGAAATCCATCAAGTATAAAACCATTTTGGCAATCAGGTTTACTAATTCGCTCCTCTATTATAGACATTATTATTTTATCAGAAACTAAACCACCGCTATCCATTATAGACTTAGCTGTCTTTCCTAAATTTGAACCAGAATTAACTTCATCTCTTAGCATGTCACCAGTCGAAATTTGGACAATATCATGTGTTTTAATTAAAATCTTGGCCTGAGTCCCTTTTCCTGCTCCGGGGGGGCCAAATAATATAATATTCATTTAACGCCTACCACCCCGTAGTTTTGTTTTTTTAATCAAACCTGAATATCTGTGAGCTATCAAATGAGATTGCGCTTGAGCGACAGTATCCATCGAAACTGTTACCACTATTAATAAACTAGTACCTCCTAAGTAAAAGGGTATAGAATATTTTGATATTAATATCTCAGGTAAAATACACACAGCCGATAAATATGTGGCACCAATTGCTGTAAGCCTAGTTAAAACAAAGTCTAAATAATCTGATGTTGGAGGACCTGGTCTAATCCCTGGAACATAGCCACCATTTTTCTTCAAATTATCCGCTGTTTCATCAGGATTAAAGACTATAGCTGTATAAAAAAATGCAAAGAAAACAATTAAGCTAATATATAAAGCCAAATAAAGTGGTTGCCCTCTTCCAAAATATGAATTGAGCGCAAGTACCCAATCAGAACTGTCACTTCCCATTCCTGAAAATGATGATAATGATGTAGGTAATAATAATAGAGCAGAAGCAAAGATTGGAGGTATTACGCCGGGAACATTTATTTTAAGTGGTAAATGAGAGGAGTCGCCCGCAAACATTTTATTTCCCATTTGTCGTTTAGGGTATTGAACTATTATTTTTCTCTGGGAACGTTCAATAAAAACAATAAAAGCAACAACTGATATAGCTAATAGAAATATACCAATAATAAGTATTGATGAAATTGAACCAGTTCTTCCTTGTTCTAAAATTTGAGCCATTGCCCTAGGTAGTTCCGCAACTATCCCCGAAAAGATAATTAGAGAAACACCATTGCCAATTCCTCTTGAGGTGATTTGCTCTCCAAGCCATAATAAAAACATAACAGACCCAACCAGAGTTACAACTGTTGTAACTTTGAAGAAAACTCCTGGGTTCATAACTAATTGCCCTGTTGATCCCGACGTTCCTTCAAGTGCGACTGCAAAGCCGTAAGCTTGAACTGTGGCAAGAAGTACTGTTAGATACCTGGTATATTGATTTATTGTTTTTCTTCCTGATTCCCCATCTTTTTTTAATTGAGACATCTGTGGAGATATTGAAGTCATAAGTTGCATTATAATAGAAGCAGAAATATAAGGTAAAATAGTCAGAGCAAAGATAGTCATTCGACCCAACGCTCCTCCTGAAAACATATTAAACATTCCAAGAACACCGTTATTGGCATTTTCAACTATTTCTGATAAGGCTAAAGCATTTATTCCGGGAACAGGTATGTAAGTACCTAATCTGTATACGATTAATGCTCCAAGCGTAAATAAAATTCTTTGTCGCAGTTCAGTAGCTTGACCTAACAAGCCGAACATACCTTCATTAGCCATAAATTATGCCTCAGACTTTTTGTCTTTTTTAACAACCTGTTTCTTTTTTTCTAATACAGTTACAGTACCACCAACTTTTTCTACTAATTCTCTGGCTTTTGAGGAAACCGCAGAGACTTCTATATTAATTTTACTTTTAATTTCACCTTTGGCTAAAAGTTTAACTTTAGAAGTTATTTTTTTAATTAGACCTAACTCTAATAAATATTCTGAATTAATAGCTTTCTGATTGTTTATTTTCTTATTGACTATCAATTTTTCTATATTATCTAAATTAAGCTCTACAAAAGGAACCCTATTAATATTCGTAAAACCCCTCTTTGGTAGACGTCTATGAATGGGCATTTGCCCACCTTCAAAGCCTTTTACGGCTACGCCTGATCTGGCTTTCTGACCCTTATGACCTTTGCCTGAAGTTTTACCAGTTCCAGAACCAATGCCTCTACCAATTCTTTTCCTATCTTTAGTGGCTTTGTGATTATCCTTAATTTCATTTAAATTCATCAATTTTCTCCGTTTTAGCACTCAACAAAAGACTAACTTACAATTACAAGATGCTTTACTTTATTTATCATTCCACGAATTGACGGGGTATCTTCGAGCTGGCACGATCTGCCAATTTTATTTAACCCAAGACCTATTAAAGTTTGTCTTTGATAAGCCTGTCTACCAATAGGGCTCTTCTTTTGTGTTACAATGATAGTTTTTTTGTCAGACATTATAATTCCTACTCAACTTTTGCAGCTTGATTAATTTCTTTACTTTCATTTCCAAATATTTCAGCTACTTTTCTTCCTCTTTTATTAGCAACATTTCTTGGAGAATACATTGACTTAAATGCATCAAAAGTAGCTTTAATCATGTTGTGTGGATTAGACGTCCCAATAGATTTTGCTACGACATCTTGAACACCAAGAGTTTCAAAAACAGCTCTCATTGGACCACCAGCTATAATCCCAGTACCTGAGGGAGCGCTTCTTAAAACAACTCTTCCTGCCCCATAATGACCTTTCATATCATGATGTAGTGTTCTACCTTCTTTCATAGGTACTTTAACCATATTTTTCTTTGCGTCGTCTGTGGCTTTTTTTATAGCTTCAGGTACTTCTTTAGCTTTACCTGTTCCATAGCCTACTTTGCCTCTTAAGTCACCCACAACCACAATTGCTGCAAAACCAAATCTTCTACCACCTTTTACAACTTTTGCTACTCTATTAATACCAACTAACTTATCAACTAAATCAGAGTCTTCTTTTTGATTTTTCTTATTTTGTTTATCTACTTTTACCATCACTAACCCCTAAAATATTAATCCACCATCTCTAGCCGCATCAGCTAAATTTTTAACTCTTCCGTGATATATATATCCACCTCTATCAAACACAACTTTGGTAATACCTTTAATTTTTGCTTTTTCTGCTATTAACGTTCCAACCAAAGTAGCAACTTCTTTAGAACCACAATTTTTGTATTTGTCTTTTATTGTTAGGTCTAGACTTGATGCTGAAGCCATAGTTGTGCCTTTAACATCATCAATTATCTGGCCATAAATATGCTTACTTGATCTAAACACAGTTAACCTTAACATACCTTTAGACTTCTTTTTTAATGAAGTTCTATTCCTTTGTTTTCTTCTTTCGTGTAAAGACGTGAAATTACCCATTTTTTCCTCTATTTTTTCTTACCTTCTTTGCGTAAAATATACTCATCAGAATATCTTATTCCTTTACCTTTAAATGGCTCAGGAGGCCTCTTTGATCTTACTACTGCAGCAAATTGACCAAGTTTTTGCTTATCAGCTCCTGAAATTGAAAATTTTGTGTTTCCATCCATCTTAATTGAAAGACCTTCTGGCACTTCAATCTCTACAGGGTGACTTAAGCCAAGACTAAGTGTTAATTTGTTACCTTGAAGAGCGCCTCTATAACCGACGCCAACTATTTCCATTTCTTTAACAAAACCAACACTAACACCTTGAACAGCGCTGTTAATTAATGCTCTTGTTGTACCCCACAAGGCTTTACCTTTTGATGTTTTATCGTTAGGCTCAACTGTTATCGTCTTATCTTCTATAGTAACATTTACTGTGTTAGTTATAGGAGTATTTAACTCGCCTTTTGAACCTTTTGCCCAAAAACCGTTTTCATTTTTTTTAACTTCAACACCATCGGGTATATTAATTATTGCCTGACCTACTCTAGACATATGTTTTTACTCCTAAAATACTTGACATAGAACTTCACCACCAACATGAGCAGCTCTAGCTTCGTTATCACTCATTACACCTCTAGGAGTTGATAGTATTGATATACCTAATCCATTATATGTTTTCGGCAAGTCATCGATGGCAGAATAAACTCTTCTCCCAGGTGTTGATACCCTTTTAATTTCACTAATTACGGGTTTACCATCATAATACTTTAGTTCAATTTTAAACTCGTTTATACCTGGGCGTTTTTCAACTTGTGAAAAGTTACGTATGTAACCTTCCCTTTTTAAAACGTCCAACACATTAGCTCTAAATCTAGAAGCAGGAGCATCAACCACAGACTTATTCGCGGTTTGTCCATTTCTAATTCGAGTTAACATATCTCCAAGTGTATCACTCATTGACATAATTTATTACCTTTCTACCAGCTTGATTTTACCATACCTGGAATCTGTCCAGATAAAGCTAATTCACGAAGAGCAATTCGTGACATTTTTACTTTTCTATAATACCCGCGAGGCCTACCTGTAATTAAACATCTATTTCTTAGTCTTGTTTTTGCACCGTTTCTTGGCATTTCTGACAACTTTAATTGAGCCTCAAAACGATCCTCCATGGAAGTAGATCTATTTTTACAAATAGCCACCAATCTATCTCTTCTAGATTTATTTTTTTTGACTTGTTTTTCTTTATTTAAGTTTTTTTCGATAGCACTTTTTTTAGCCATTATAATCTCCTAATAAAACCTATGCTGCAATAAATGGGAAATCAAAACCTTTGAGAAGCTCCTTAGCTTCATCGTCAGTTTTTGCTGAAGTAACGAAAATTATATCCATACCTCTAGCTGAATCCACATTATCATATTCAATCTCAGGAAATACAAACTGCTCTTTTAAACCTAGTGCATAATTTCCGTTACCATCAAAACTTTTTGGGTTTATACCTCTAAAATCTCTAACTCTCGGAAGAGCAATATTTATAAATCTATCGACAAACTCATACATCTTGTTCTTCCTAAGTGTAACTTTTACACCAATAGGCATACCTTCTCTTAACTTAAAGCTAGCGTTGGCTTTTTTTGACTTTGTTATAATAGGTTTTTGTCCTGTAATTGCTGCTATTTCACTTGCAGCTGATTCAATCTTTTTACTATCTTTAACTGCTTCTCCTACACCCATATTGATAACAATTTTTTCAAGCCTAGGAATTTGCATGTCGTTTTGGTAATTAAATTTGTCTTTAAGAACTTTAATTATTTCATTTTTATATTTATCTTGTAATCGTGCCTTCATCGACTTTCTCCAAATCACTTATCTAATAAAGAGCCTGAAATTACAGACACTCTTTTCTTTAAACCATCCTTGAAATCGTATTTTACCCTTGTTGGTTTTCCAGTATCTGGATCAATGTGAGATATGTTCGAAATATGAATTGATGCTTCTATCTCTTCTATTTTACCAGGGTTCTCTTGTGTTGCTTTTCTATGACGTTTAACAATGTTAATACCACTAACAATAACTCTATCTTTGGCTGTTATCATTGAAGTAATACTTCCAGATTTACCTTTATCTTTTCCTGCAATAACAACCACAGTATCGCCTTTTTTTACTTTAAATTTTTTTTTCATTACAAAACCTCCGGCGCCAAAGACACTATTTTCATAAACTGTTTTCCACGTAACTCTCTTGTGACTGGACCAAATATTCTGGTACCAATTGGCTCATTGCTTTTATTTACTAAAACGGCAGCATTTTTATCAAATCTGATACAACTTCCATCATTTCTTCTAACTTCTTTTGCTGTTCGTACAATTACAGCCCTATGAACATCACCTTTTTTAACACGTCCTCTTGGTATTGCTTCTTTTATAGAAACAACAATAACATCTCCAACACCAGCAGTTTTTCTGCCTGAACCACCAAGAACTTTAATACATTGAACTCTTCTAGCACCTGAATTATCTGCAACTTCTAAATTACTCTGCATCTGTATCATATCGTGTCTCCAACAAATAATAAGTTTAATATATAACTTCAAAACGTTTGTTTTTAGAAATAGGTACACATTCTTGTATATTCACGACATCACCTACTTTAAATTTATTTTCGCTATCATGAGCAGCAAACTTTTTCGATTTAGTAACAAATTTCTTATACATAGGATGCATAATTTTTCTTTCAACAACCACGGTAATGGTTTTATCAGCCTTACTACTAGTAACCTTACCTGTTAAAATTCTTTTTGGCATTTTAGCTATCCTTAAATTTTAGTTGGAACAATGTTATTCAAGATTGTTTTAATACAAGCTATCTCTCTTCTTATATGCTTAAACCTTGCTGGATTTTCGTTTTGACCATTAGTAACTTGAAAGCGAAGATTAAATTGCTCTTTTCTAAGCAAGGTTAATTGTTGCTTTAATTCATCACTAGTTTTAACTTTTAAATCTTTGGCTTTATGTTTTGCCATTGGAACCTCTTTTTAAACTATTCACCTAATCTTTTAACAACTTTTGTGTGCATTGGTAGTTTTGCAGCAGCAAGGCTTAACGCTTCATTCGCTGCGATTTCAGATACACCGTCCAACTCGAACATTATTCTACCTGGCTTCACTCTACATACCCAAAATTCAGGTGAACCCTTACCTTTTCCCATTCTTACCTCAGCGGGTTTACTAGAAACTGGCACATCAGGAAATATTCTAATCCAGACCCTTCCTGCTCTTCTTAAATGCCTAGTAATTGCCCTTCTAGCCGCTTCAATTTGTCTTGCAGTTACTCGCTCAGGCTCAACAGCCTTAAGACCGAAAGATCCAAAGTTAAGTTTAGTACCACCCTTAGCTAAACCATGAATCCTACCTTTATGAGCTTTTCTGAACTTAGTTCTTTTTGGTTGCAACATGATGTTTACCCTTGGTCCATAGATTTATTATTTGAAGTTTTAGGTGATCCAGCCATTCTCTTATCTTGAGCCATAGGATCATGCTCCATAATCTCACCTTTAAAAATCCAAACTTTAACACCAGTAGCACCATAAGTTGTAAAAGCCGTGGATTCTGCGTAGTCAACATCAGCACGAAGTGTATGCAATGGAACTCTTCCTTCTCTGTACCATTCAGTTCTTGCTATTTCAGCTCCACCTAATCTCCCTGCACAATTTATTCGTACGCCACCCGCACCTAATCGCATAGAATTTTGAACAGCCCTTTTCATAGCTCTTCTAAAGGCAACTCTTTTTTCTAGTTGTTGAGCTATTCCATCTGCGACTAATTTTGCATCAAGCTCAGGTTTCCTAACTTCAATTATATTTAAACTAACTTCTGCGCCAATTTGCTTGCCTAATGTTTGTTTAAGAGTTTCAATATCTTGACCTTTTTTTCCAATAACTAAACCAGGTCTTCCTGCATATATTGAAATTCTAGCCCTTCCAGCAGGTCTTTCTATAACTATTTTGCTTACTGCAGCTGATTTTAGTTTTTCAAATAGATATTTTCTCAAACCTATATCTTGGTGAAGTAAATCAGCATAAGACTTTCCTCCAAACCATCTTGAGTCCCAAGTACGATTAATACCTAATCTAAAACCAATTGGCTGTGTTTTTTGACCCATTTTATTTACCTTCCTGTTCAGACAATAAAATTGTTAGATGAGAAAATGGTTTTATTATTTTTGCTCCACGACCTCTAGCACGAGCGTGGAAGCGTTTCATAACTAAACCTTTTCCCACATAAGCTTCTTTTACTATTAATTTATCAATATCTAAGGAATGATTATTTTCAGCATTTGCAATAGCGGATCTTAATGCTTTTTCTACATCATTGGATATTCTTCTCTTAGAAAATTGTAATATGGAAATAGCTTTAGATGCACTCTGTTTTCTTATCATTTGTGCAACTAAATTAAGTTTCTGTGGGCTAACTCTTATATTTTTCAATACAACTTTAGCTTCGTTGTCTAATTCTCTACGTTTATTTTTTTCTTTACCCATAAATTTATCCTAACGCTTAGATTTTTTGTCAGCTGTATGACCATAAAAAGTTCTAGTTGGTGAAAACTCACCAAGTTTATGACCGACCATAGTCTCTGTTATTGTAACGGGTATGAATTTTTTTCCATTATAAACGCCAAAAGTAAGCCCAACAAATTGGGGCATCACAGTAGATCTTCTTGACCAAGTTTTAATAACATCATTTCTACCTGAGTCTCTAGCTATATCTGCTTTTTTTAATAAATAACCGTCCACAAAAGGACCTTTCCAAATAGATCTTGTCATTTTATCAATCCTATGCTTTTCTTCTTCTGATTATTAATTTATCTGTTCTCTTATTATTTCTAGTTCTATATCCTTTGGTAGGCTTACCCCATGGAGTAACAGGGTGCCTTCCACCAGAAGTTCGGCCTTCACCACCACCATGAGGGTGATCAACAGGATTCATCGCAACACCTCTAACTGATGGTCTCTTTCCAAGCCATCTATTTCTTCCTGCCTTTCCAAGATTTGTATTTTGATTATCAGGATTAGACACAGCCCCAATTGTGCACATACAAGATGACAACACAAACCTGACTTCACCTGAAGTTAATCTTAGAATAGAATATGATAGATCTTTACCAATTAATTGAACGTAAGAACCAGCTGAACGAGCTAATTGTCCACCCTTTCCTGGTTTAAGCTCAACATTATGAATAATTGTACCAACTGGAACTGCAGTTAGAGGCATTGAGTTACCAGGTTTAATATCAGCCTTACTTGCTGAAATGATTTTGTCACCCGCCGCTAATCTTTGTGGGGCAATAATGTATCTATATTCATTATCTTCATATTTTATAAGAGCAATGTATGCAGTTCTATTTGGATCGTATTCGATACGCTCAACAGTTCCTATTAAGTCCATCTTATTTCTTTTAAAATCAATTATTCTGTAACGCCTCTTGTGGCCTCCACCCCTTTGCCACATAGTTATTTTTCCAGAGTTATTTCTTCCTCCTGCTTTATTCAATCCTTCAGTTAGTTTCTTAACTGGCTTACCCTTATACAAATCTGATTTATCAACTAACACTAATGCTCTTTGACCCGGTGTATTTGGTTTAAATTGTTTTAATGCCATCTTAAGCTCCTACTGATAAATCTATTGTGTTACCAGGTACTAGCGTAACAATAGCTTTTTTAGTGTCAACTCTGCGTCCCAAAATACCTTTAAATCTCTTAACTTTACCTTTAAGCAGGATAGTATTAACTGACTTAACTTTAACTGAATATATTTTTTCAATTGAAGACTTTATATCTATTTTATTAGCATCAAGTGGAACTGAAAAAACAACTTTGTTAAATTCAGACAATTGTGTAGCCTTCTCAGTTATTATAGGGTTTAAAATTACTTGATATGCTCTATTCGCACTAATTCTAGGATCCACTTTTTTTCTTGGCCTTATACTCATAACAAGCGCTCCTCAACAGATTTTACAGCATCATCAATAATTACCAGATTGTCTTTTCTAATTATGTCATAAACGTTTAAACCTTTGTAAGAAAGCACGTCTATATTTATTAAATTACTTGCAGCTCTAATAAAATTTTGATCTATATCGTTACCTGATATGATCAGAACATTTTTCAAACCCATCACATCTAATTTCTTCTTTAAAGATGAAGACTTTCCATCGCACTTGGAACCTTCTAATACAGTCAGTTTCCCAAGTTTAAATTTATCAGACAAGGCAGATTTCAATCCATGAAGCTTTATTTTTTTGTTTAAACTATGAGAGTGAGAGTGAATTACTGGCCCATGTGCCATTCCGCCCCCTCTAAACTGTGACACAGCGCCAGATCCATGCCTTGCTTTTCCAGTTCCTTTTTGTTTGTACATTTTGGCTGTTGTCATTTTAACTTCACTTCTTGTCTGGACAGAGTGATTACCCAACCTTCTTTTAGCTAACTGCCACCTTACAACCCTAGCCATTATATCAGCTCTTGGATCAATGCCAAAAACTTTTTCATTTAGCTCTACATCTTTACCAGGCTTGTTACTTAAGCTTAATGATTTAATTTTCAACTTGATCTCCTTTGTTTTCAGGATTGTCATCAGTTTTTTTATTGTCTGCTATAATATCAACACCTTTAGATGAATCTTGCTCATTCAACAAATACAGACCAGCTGGAAATGGAGCTGCATCAGGCACTTTAGATTTAATAGCATCTTTTATCATTACCACGCCGTTTTTAGAACCCGGAACCGAACCTTGAACAAGTATCAAGTTTTCATTTTCAATTAATTTAACTACAGTTAGGTTTTGAGTTGTTATTCTAACATTTCCATATTGGCCAGCCATTTTTTTACCTTTCCAAGTTCTCCCTGGATCTTGACTGTTACCAGTTGAGCCATGAGCTCTATGACTTATGGACACACCATGTGAAGCCTGCATTCCACCAAAGTTATGTCTTTTCATTGAACCAGCAAAACCTTTACCTTGAGAAATCCCAACAACATCAACTTTTTGGCCTGTCACGTAGTGGTTAACACTTAATTTGTCACCTACTTTAAGAAGTGCTTCTTCAGAGACCCTAAATTCAGCCACTCTTTCTTTTGGCTCAGATTTTGATTTAGCAAATACGCCTCGCATTGGCTTATTGGTGTGTTTCAGTTTTTTATTGTGAAAACCTAATTGGATAGCTGTATACCCATCTTTCTCAACTGTCTTGGTAGAGAGCACTTCAGCATCTTCCAATCTTAAGACGGTAACAGGAATATGCTCGCCTTTATCGTTAAATACACGAGACATGCCTAACTTTCTAACTATAACTCCACAGCGCATAATATTATCCTTTATAGCTTGATTTCAATATCAACACCAGATGCCAGGTCTAACTTCATTAGCGCATCCACAGTTTGAGGAGTAGGCTCAACGATATCTAATACTCTTTTATGTGTTCTCATTTCAAATTGCTCTCTACTTTTCTTATCAACATGGGGCCCTCTAAGAACAGTAAATCTATTTAATGAAGTAGGGAGAGGAATAGGACCACGTATTTTTGCCCCTGTTCTTCTTGCAGTGTTAACAATTTCTGAGGTAGATTGATCGAGAATCCTATGATCGAATGCCTTTAATCTAATTCTAATATTTTGATTATCCATAAATTGACCTCATTACTTTAACTATTAATTACCTACTATTTAAGACTGAATACTTGAAACCACTCCAGCACCAACCGTTCTTCCA